>Ga0209211_10008458_pt1 | contig 14068 bp, 15 predicted proteins | sample RifGroA2_FD_183992 | JGI IMG/M metagenome (GOLD analysis project Ga0209211, IMG submission 183992) | Groundwater microbial communities from Rifle, Colorado, USA - Groundwater A2 (SPAdes) (version 2) | ecosystem: Environmental > Aquatic > Deep subsurface > Groundwater | place: Rifle, Colorado...
GCTTAAAAGTGGGAGTGGAGGAATGGTGGCCATAGACCAGCGTGAGAAGGCGGTTAGCGTAAGCCGCATGCTGAAGCCCATCCCCCGCCAGAGGAAGACGCTCATAAACCTCATATTGGCGACTTTCCTCGCTGGCTTTGCCTACAGGCTTTTCGCAGGCAAAAGCCTTGGGGAGGCGTTGGTTTTCGGCGGCGCCGAGGGCGTATTGCTTTTAGGCTTGCCTGCGCTTTTGGCAGCTTCGCTCGCCTGGATTTACGAGAGGAGGCCGTTCAAGTACTACGCATTCATAGCTGCTTGCGCCGCGGTTTTGGCAAGCATAGGGTATTTCATCGGCATTGCAACCGGCCAGGTTTTGACTGGAATAGTTGTCACCAACGCCCTGGTGTTCGTATTTTGGTTTGCCGCGGCTTTCGTTGGCTTGAACCTCGGGATTAAATCGTTTCCCGCGGCTTTCGGCCAGGCGTTCTTCAACATGGCGTTCCTGTGGTTTTGGCAGAAGTTCGGCGTTTTCGAAACCGGCCTGCACATTGGCTCAATTGCCATAGCGTTCCTGCAGCTGGCCATTGCAGCGGGAATTCTATTGCTCGGCCTCTGGGCGCTTTTCTACGTGATTAACGCGCCTGCCAAGCGCAATTTCGGCATTTCAACAATCCAGGCAATGGCATTGTTTTTCGCCCAGTGGACAACCGGGGAAAAGGAGTTCGAGGAAGTTCTTGCTGAAATGGGCGAGTCAGTGCAGACTAACGTCGAAGGCGTGATGTTCAAAACCAAGTCCGGAAAGCCCAAGGCGCTTTTCCTCTCGCCGCAAGTGCACTACGGGCCTTTCGGAAACTTGGGCGGAAGCGAATTTCCCACGCTGCTCTCGAAAAAAATCTCGCCTGCAATAAGAGCGCCGTGCTTCGTCTTCCATTCAACCGTAATCCACGATTTCAACCCCGTGCACTCTTCCAGCCACGCGCTTATTGCCAAAACTGCTTTGGAGGAGATAGCAAGAAAGAAAGAAACGAGCTACGCTTCAACCGCGTCGTTCGTCAAGGAAAAGGAAGGCTCCGCGAGCGTTGCCGGTTTTGGGTTCAGGCAAAAAGCGTTCCTCACGCTGTCCCGCGCTCCGGAAAGCAGTGAGGACGTCGAGCTTTCCATGGGCATTGCACTGAAAAACCTTGCCTTGCGCGAGTGGCGTGATGCCGTTATCGTTGACAGGCACAATTCCATCACTGACGGAAGCATCTTCCGAATTGGAAGCAAAGAGTATTACGAGTTCCAGGACGCTGTTGGCGCACTTTCCCCTGCTAAAGAAAGCAAATTCAAAATGGGCGTTGCCGAAAACACCCTGCGGGATTTTTCCATTGAAAAGGGCATTGGCCAGGCTGGATTGAAAACGGCGGTTTTCGAGATTGCCGGAAGAAAATACTGCATTGTGCTCATTGACGGCAACAACATAATCCCGGAATTCCGCGCCAGGGCATTGCTTGCACTCAAGGACTACGGCTTCTCCTGGGCGGATGTTTTCTCTACGGACACGCACTCGGTAAACAAGCTGGGCGGCGTGCACAATCCTATAGGCAAGGGCACGGACAACGAAAAGCTCTTGAGGGAAATAAGGAAGAGTGCCGGCGCGGCGCTGGAAGATTTGCAGGAGTGCAAGGCCGCATTCTTTTCCAAGCGCATTTCCATAAGCGTGCTTGGCGGAAGGAAGCAAAGCGAACTGACCTCCACAATAAATTCCGTGGTCGCAATAACGCGCATCGTCGCACCGGCCATACTCGTGCTTTCCATCCTCCTCGTCCTTTATCTTCTTGCGTTTTCATCATAGCGGTTGTTTCCGGGAAAACCGGTGAAAAAAAATGAAGGGGGTTTTGCTTGAAAATAGCGTTTTTTACCGACACGTACCTGCCGAACGTCGACGGCGTAGTAACCACCATGGTAAATTACAGGGACGAAATGCAGGCCAGGGGCCACGAGGTTTTCGTTTTCTCTTCCGGCGACAGGAAAGCCCGCGAGGCAAACAAAGACAAGCGCGTGTTCTTCTTCCCTTCAGTGCGGTTTCCGCCCTACCCGCAGTATAAAATCGCGATTTTCCCGTTCAGCTCCGAAGACATTGCGGCAGGAAAGAAAATCGAACTAGTGCATAGCCACGCGCTCGCTTCAATGGGCCTTGCGGCGATTAAAACTGCGAAAGACCTGAAAATCCCGCTCGTGGGCACTTTCCACACGATGGTTCCCATTGCCGCGAAAAAAATGCTTGGGAAAACCGCCGAGAGGATCGCATGGAAGGCCGTTAAAATATTCTACTCGCAGTTCGACGTGGTAACCTCGCCCTCGAAGACAACCCAGGCAATCCTTGCGGACAAGGGAGTGGAAAGCATAGTCCTGCCCAATGCGGTTGATACGGCAAAATTCAATCCTTCGCTTGACAATGGCGTGGTGAAAAACATCCTTGGCGCGGAAAAAATAGTTTTGGTCGCCGGCCGCCTGAGCCAGGAGAAAAACGTGGACGTGGTAATCAAGGCTGCAGGGGAAGTGCTGAAGAGCACGCGCGGGCAGTTCAAGACAAAATTCGTTGTAACGGGCGAAGGCCCTGCCAGGAAACAGCTGGAAGCGCTCATTGCCGACGAAGGCCTGGAAAAAGATTTTGTGCTCACGGGATTCCTCCAGCCCGACGAGCTTCCGCTTTACTACGCCGCAGGGGACTGCTTTGCAACCGCATCGACGTTCGAAACCCAGGGCCTCGCGTTGCTCGAGGCAATGGCCTGCGGAAAGCCCGCGGTTGGGGCGGACGCAATGGCCATTCCCGAAAGCATTAGGGAAGGCGAGAACGGGTTTCTATTCAAGCCTGGCGACGCGGCCGAGTGCGCTGAAAAAATAATCCGCGTGTTAACTGCAAAGAAAAGCGATTACGCCCGCATGGCGAAAAACGCCCGGGCAACTGCCGAACAGTACAGCATCCCGAAAAGCACGGAAAAACTCTTGCAAATCTACGACGGCTTACTGGGCCATTAAGGTGGAACACCAGTTGATTGGTTTTCCCACAATGGGCGCACTGCTCGTCATGATGGCCTTAAAAGCGTACCGGGTGGACAAAATGGAAGAATCGGCTAAACTGTGGTTCGCCTCAATCGCAGTTGTAGGAATACTTGCATTAACACACACGATTCTGTGGTGGGATGAAGCGGTTTACGTAAACAACGCATATGCCTTGAACGGCGTCTCCGAAAAATGGCGTTTTGTCGCATGGGAACGGCAACCGGGAATATCAATATTGGAATCAGTTTCCATTGCCGCCTTCGGAGAATTTGGATTTCAAATTATCGCTTTACTCGGGGCATTCGGGCTCGTTGCGACAGCATATGCTTTTGTCCGCAAAATTGGGGGCAAAAAAAACCAAGCGCTGGTTGCGGGATTATTCGCATTGTTTTCGCCAGCTTTTTGGGCGGCGGGATACACGCTGGCTTCAGACGCCTGGGGGGCGCTGATATCCCTTTTGTCGATTTTTTTCTACGAAAAATATTTGAAAAAACAAAAGCCGCTTACGCTCATAATTTCATTAATTCTTGCAGGAGTATCATTTTGGTTTAGGGATTTTTTTGCAATTACTGCACTGATAATCGTATTTTGGGAAGTTGCTGTAAACAAAAAAATAGGCTTGAACCTTGCTGGCGGTTTGCTGGCTTACGCAATCATCATAGGCATGTATTTGGCTGATTCTGCAACAAGGTTTGGAAGCGCGTTCGGAAGGGTTGCGCTTCATTTTGAGCTAATATCAAAAAAAGTAGGCTACGTTTTCAGTGATCCGACATACCGCGTTACAAGTTGGGCGCTGCTGTTCGCAGCGGTATACGGCCCGATGGCATATCGTATTTCGAAATCTTGCAAAAGTAAATTCCTATGCTTTGCAGCAGCAGTAAACGCAATACTCCTATTCACCCTAGATTTCCAGGTTAGGTACGCGCTGCTCCCGACGGTTTTGATAGCGATTTTGTACGGCGTTTCCATGGAAAAGCACGATAAATGGTCGCATTACGCCCTCTTTTTTTCCGCATTGGTTGCAGTAGTTTTTTATGGCTATCTCTTTTTCGCTGGCCCGGAAAACAATTCTGCAATGACCGAAGCATGCAACCTTGCAAAAACGGTAAATGGCGACCTCTATACAGTTGGAAACGCGCCTTTCTTGAGCCAGTGCAGCCAACGGCCGGTTTACGGCATGGAAGCGGGATGCGAGGGAGGTACTTTGCTGGCATTCCGCGAGAAAGAGCTTTTCAAGCCGTACTTGGAAAAATGCACTTAGAACAGCCGTTCACGCGCTTCTAGCGCAATCTAAAAGACCTAAAATCCCGTCTTTGGAAATAAGGCCCGAAAAGGTCGTCTCATTGACGACTATCGATGGGTTGGCCGTAACCGAATATCGGGCTTTTATCACGTTGACTATGCCCAAGTCAACGTTTGACGGGAAAGCAAAAATCCTGACGTTCTTGCACTCGTCCCGAATTGAATTCAAAACCTGGGCTTGAGCACGGCATTCCACGCAATCCTGGTTATCGGGATAAAAGTATAGTATTGGGGTTATCGAAGTCTTTCCGCATACTGATTTGAATTGCTGCAGGTAAATCCAAAGCCCCGCGTTTTCCAAGATAAATTTCTTTTTCAAGGGAGCAGTGCTGGCCAAAAGGTTTGAAGATTCAATGCCCTGTAATTCCGAAGACAACGCATATAGCTTCGAAACCTGGCTTGTTATTACAAACTCAAGGGCAGGACACGTTTCTTTGGGGCTTTTGAACACCTGAGAGTACAGCAGGAGCAAACGCGAGGACTGGAGTTCGTCTTGCAATTCGGAAAGGCTAGAGTCTAATTGTTGGGCCCTCGAATCGTCCAAGTATTTCACGAAGAAATAATTGCCTGCAAAAAGCACTAGCGTTATTACCAGCGCCTTGACGTAAACGCTAACCATTGGAAACAACCCCCTTTGCACTCTTGTTCTCCCACTTGCGCTCGGTGCCTATAATCTCGTGCACCATGCTCGAAAAGTAAACGAAAGAAATGAACATGGAATAGAGCGTCATGAAAACCACGAGCGGCGGAATGTGCTCGAGCTTGAGCTTTTGCTTTGCAATGCCAAAGCTAATCCACAGTATGTAGCCCCACACCATTATCGTGAACAGGAAGAAGAAAACCGACGAGTTGATGACCGCGCTCGAATAAATTCCCGGGTTGAAAATCAATGACGCATCCACTTGTGCAACGCCTATTGCGCCCAACAGGTCGTTCAGGAAATTGCCCACGTGCATGAACAAAATGCGCGACACCACCACCACCCCGAAAAGCTCCACAAGGAAGGAAATCGGGTAGACAAAGCGGCCGAAATCGCCGTAGGTTGCATTGAAGAGCATGTGCTTGTACTTGAAGCCGTTGAAGATTTTCCCTCGCAGCCAGCGAAGCCTTTGCGTAAAGAGGCTCTTCCACGAGGCAGGCACTTCCGTATGCACTACTGCCTCGGTCGTAAGCTTGATTTTAAACCCGTGGCTCTGCAGGTTCAACGCGATTTCCATGTCTTCAGTGATATTGTCCTCATCGAAGCCGCCTACTTTCAGCAAAGCTTTTTTCGAATAAACGGACATGGGCCCTGGCGTTACGAGCAGGCCGTCGAGCTCTGAAAGCGCAGTATGCCAAAACCCGAACGCAGCATAATACTCCAGCTCTTGAATCCTTTGCACGAAGTTCTTGGGCTTGTCAACGCACACCAACGCCGTGACCGAGCCCACGGTTTTCTCGTTGAACAGGGAAACCATCTTTTCCAGCGCATCAACAGCAGGATAGGTGTCCGAATCGATGTTTGCTATGAGCTCGCCCTTTGCTTTTTTCAAGGCGAGGTTGAGCGACTTGGCCTTTCCTTGGTTTTGCTGGTGGGAAATTATTTCAAGCGACTGGCGTTTTCTCTTGATTTTTTTCAGGATTGAAAGCGTTGCGTCGGTGCTCGCGTCGTTGACGGCAATGACCTGCAGTTTTTTCGGGTAGTTCATGGAGTAAACGCTTTCAATGCACTTTTCAATCGTCCGCTGGCTGTTGAAGCACGGAATAATCACGGTTACGCTTGGCCTTTTGCTGGAGGTGGGCTGCTCGCGCTTTTCCCAGTATTTCAGCAAGTAAACTATGGCCACGTAGATGAACAGGAAGTTCGCGCCGAGGAAAATTGCAAGGTAGGGAATTAGGTTGAACATCAGGTAGAAAAACAGGGCAAAAGCGGCCACTACCACCAGGGCAGAAGCCCAAAAGCTGTCCCGCATTTTTTGCAATAACCCGGCCATGAAACAACAACCTTTAGACTAAGCTTTTTTCAGGAAGAAATTAGCGTTGCGGGGGATTTATATTTCCCTTATTATGGCATAGCGCTTGGTCTTGATGCCCAGAAGGAAATTAAGGGTGGTCTTGCCCCAGTCGAGCAAAAGCCCCATTAGGCCGAACTTCTTCAGCCTGCGGTTGGAAGTGTAGGTGACCACTTGCTTGTCGTAAACCACCTTGCCTTTCCTGCCTATGCGCCTGCACAAGTCCTGGTCTTCGCTCGCCTGCATTTCCTCGTCAAAACCGCCCGCGGCAAAAAACTGCTTGCGCTTGTAGGCCGCCGCATTTCCGGCAATCACAGGCTGGCCAAGCAGGCCTGAAACTTGGACTATTAAGTTGAAGACTTCAAAAACCCAGTTCTGCAAAAACGTGGCATTGTTAGGCATGACTTTCCCGCCAAAGCCAACAATGCCCGGGTCTTCAAACGCTTTCACGGCCCTCTCGAAAAACAGTTTGGGCGGCACGTTGTCGGCATCACAGAAGAAAAGGTACTCGCGCGTCGCTTCCCGCGCGCCCGTATTGCGCCCGGCGCCAATGGACGGGGGGTTGCCTTTCTTGACTTTCTCCAGGCAAACTTTCACCCCTGCCTTGCTGGCTATGGCCATGGTGTCGTCCTTGCTGCCGCCGTCGGCAACAACTATCTCGGCCTTTGGGAACATTTTTTTGAGAGAGTGCAGGGTGTGGGCTAGGTTCTTCTCCTCGTTGAGAGTGGGGAGGACTATTGAAATTCCGGTTCCGTCAACGCCAGCCATTTTTCATTCAACCTAAGGTAAGTTTTAACGAAAAACGGTTTTCGCAAAGAAAAACCTTTGCCTTGAGAGAATCAGAAAAAGTCCGCATAAAATTTCCGGTACGACTTGGCAGTCTCGTCCCAGTTGAACTTGCGCAGCACGCTCTTCCGGCCTTCAACGCCCATTTTCCTTGCTGTACCGGGATTTTCAAGAAGGAAAATGATTTTCTCAGCAAGGGCGCGCGAATCGCGGGTTGGCACGAGGAAACCGGTCTTCCCGTGGTCGATGATTTCAGGAATGCCTCCCACGCTTGTGCCTACGACGGCCTTGCCGGTTGCCATCGCCTCCCCAAGCACTATGCCGAAAGGCTCCCAAAGCGACGGCAGGGCAAAACAGTCGCAAGCCGCGTACAATTCTGCAAGGTCGTGCAGCGAATACCATTCAGTCAGGAAAGAAACCTTGTTCGCAATGCCCATGTCCTCAACTTTCTTTTCCAAGTGGTCGAGCCTCGGGCCCCTGCCGAGAATTATGAAATGCGCCTTTCCTTTCATCTCCCGGTCAACCAGGGGAATTGAGTCAATCAAATAATCTACGCCCTTTTGCTCCATCAGCCGGCACACGGTCAGCACAATTTTCTTTCCCTCGAGACCCAACTCCTTGCGCGTGCGCTCTCCGAAATTGTTCGGGTTGAAGAACTTGAAATCAACGCCGTTGTAAATCACCTGCGTAGGCTTGGAAGCGCGAATATCGGCGGGAATCGTGCCGTCCAGGGTGTTTTTGCTGACGCCCGCAATGGCAGTGCAATTCTCCATTACCTTCCTTCCGTAAACGTCGTCATACAAACCTCCAACTAAGTCAGTCGGAACGTCTATTCCTTGGGGGCGCGCGTTGTGAAGCGTGAGCCCAAGGGGTTTTTTCAATATTTTTTTGATTGCAAAAATCTCGAAAATACTGTATACAAACCGATTGTGAACGTGCACTATATCCGCTTGAGATGCCTCTCTCAGCAAATCAGGCCAAGTAAGCAAGTATAGGGGAACGGGCGGCGGGAGCGGGTGCGGAAGCCAGGTAAGGACAGCAGCAGGCATTCGCACCACGCGCACGCCATTCATCTCTTCCTCACGGGCGGTCTTTGGAAGCATTGCAGTAAGCACGGTGACTTCGTAGTTCCTGCTTTTCGCAAGCCGGTTCGCAACTTCAAAAACGTGCTTTTCCGTGCCGCCGAAATACGGCGGGTAGAACGGGTTGAGCATGAGAACTTTCAAAAGGCAAACACCATCAAGCGCAGCCTATGTGCGCACAAAAATAAAGAAGGCGGTATAGAAAAAGCATTTTATTCAGGATTGTTTCCAACCACTCAAACGGAATACTTGCCGCCGATTTCCGGGGCAACTGCATCAAACCCGTCCTTGTCGCGCAAGTCCTGGGCGAACTCCGCGCAAGAATCGCCATGCACACAATAAACTTTCTTCGGGTTCATGAAGCGGATTGCCTCGCGCAATTCTTTTGCTCCAGCATGCGCCGAAAAATCGAAGTGCTCGAACGGAAGGTTTACTTTCATTTTCTTTCCGTTTATGAAAAGCGGCCCGCCCTCCAAAAGAGCGCGGCCGTTCGTGCCCTCAACCTGGTAGCCGGTAAGAAAAACCTTGCCTTTGCCCTTGCGGTTCAACCCCTGCAAGTAGCTCAAAACCGGTCCGCCTTCAAGCATGCCGCTAGTCGTGACAATTACGCTCGGCCTGTCCATAATCCGTCTGCGCATGTCAGTGCCTTCGACAAAGCCGGTTTTTGAAAACGCCGAGGAAAGCGCGCGGTAGTTCCGCACGTAGGCGGGAAAATCGGAAATGATGTTCGCAACCTTCTGGCCCATGCCATCGTAGTAAACTTTCGTCTTGCCGCGCAAAAGCGAGTTTAGCACGAGCAGGATTTCCTGGCTCCGGCCGACGGCAAAGGAAGACACGAGCGCCACGTTTCCCCCGTCAATGCAGTCGGTCACGCTTTCCACGAAACTCCGCTCCATTTCCTTCCGGTCGGGATGCTCTCGGAACGCGTAAGTGCTTTCTATGACTAACGCATCAACGCCGTCGTCTGGAAAAACCGCCTTGTCCAGCAAACGCGTGTCGGAGTAATTGAAATCGCCCGTATAGAAGACGCGCTTGCGCTTTCCCCCTTCCTTCTTCTCGAACAAAACCCCTGCGCTTCCGGGAATGTGCCCCGCGTCGTAAAATTCGAACTTGGACTTGTCGAAAAATTCGTACTCGAGGTTGTAAGGCAATGGCGTGAATTTCCGGTAGAGCCTTGCCGCATCGCTTTTGGTATAAGGCAGGGGCTTGCCGGTCTGCAGCGCTATTTTCTCCGAATCGTCAAGCAAGAGCGTGACAATGGGCGCAGTGGGAAAAGTGCAGAACGTGGGAATATTGTTGTGCGCGTAGAGCATGGGCAGGCAGCCGGAATGGTCCAAGTGCGCGTGGGAAAGAATGCAAGCGTCGAAGTCAAGCTTGCCGACGGCCGGGCCTTCGTTGTGGTCGAAAACCTTCATGCCGCAGTCCATGGCAACGCGCAGTTCGTCCGTCTCAACGGCAATGCAGCTTTTGCCAACTTCCTGGGCGCCGCCCAAAAACCGCAGTTCCAAAAAACCAAGCTCCTTGAATCAAAAAATTTGAAACCATAACTGCGCACATGATTTAAACGATTGGCTTTTACTTTTTCCGATAGCCGAAAAGCTTGTCGTAATCCTTATGCTTGAGAATATGCGTGATGAAGGCAATGATTTCGTTTTCGTTTGTTTCCAGTGAATAAAGCATTCTCCAATAGCCTACCAGTTCAACGCGAAAAAGGTTCGACACGTCGAAGCTTTTGGGAATACTTTTTTTAGGAATGTTGTCGCCGTAAATCCGGTTTTCTTTTATCGAATCGGCTTTTTGCATTATTGATTTCAAAAGTTGGATCTCATCCGAGTTGGTGATGCCTTCGGCTTGCTGGGCGGTTGCAACGAGGTTCAACTCTTCGAATTTTGCTTTTGCCTGGCCCTTCAAAAGAATGCGCACTGGCCGATATTCTTGCACCAATCATAATTCAAGGGTGTTCCTTTTTAGTCTTTCCATTTCTGCGGGCGGGCGGTAGCACCAAAGGATGCCTTTAGTGGTAATGAGAATTTTCCCGCTCTCCTGCAAGTAATCCAGAATGTGCAAAAGCGTGCCGTGCATTACTTGCCGAGGGAGGCGTCTCTTGAGTTCAGAAAGCTTTAACACCTGCCTCGCTTCCTTCAACGCCTTCTCGACCATCAAGACCGTGTTCAGCGTAGGAGAGTGCATTATTTGAACTTGCGCAGCTTTCATAATAAATCCATGACTTTTAAGGATATAAATATATCGATTTTAGTTAATCTTATGGTGAATGATTTTTGCGTTGGCGGAGCCACACGAAACGCCATCTGAGTTTCTAAGGCAACAAAATGGTTAAATACAACAAATTGTTGTATCTAATTGGTGGTTTTTTGTTTTTCATTGCGGACGCCACGTTCCTGACGTATACTTGCCTAGTCCAGCCGGACTTGCTCGATAGGCATAGGGTTTCGAGCATTTCGCCGTGCGTTGAAGAGACGCGATACAACCTGCGGGATGAAATTTTAAAGCAGAGGCTTGTGAAAGCCGTGGAAGTTATTCCGGTGAAAAAAACAGGGCTCAAGGCGACAGACTACCGGAATTTGTCGAAAGTTGATCTCCAACTGCTGGAAACGTGCATTGCAAGCAAGGCATCCTGCGCTTTGATTACGGACGACGCCTCACTGGCATACGAGGCGAAAAAAGTCAAGGTAAGAGTGTTTTCCACGCCTTCGTTCGTAGAGCATCTGGTCAAGAACAATTTAGAGCCTAAGGCAAACGGTACGGCATTCTTGCTCGAGCTTCTCGAGAGCTACCACCGCCCGAATAAAGTAAAAGCGGCAATAGAAAAGTTGAAACAAATTTGAGGTGAGTAAACCATGACCGACTACATCCACCTGGCTCTTCCAAAGCCGATGATTGAAATCATAGATTCCAGGGCGAAACAACAGTACCTAAAACGCTCTGACGTCGCAAGGCAATACTTGATGCGCTCTCTGGTCGACGATACCGTCTGCGAGTTGCGCAAGAGAAAGTATTCCATAAGAAAAATCGCAGAGGAACTGGAGCTGCCGACCGTAAGGGTTTACGAGGCGTTAAGGCGCACTGGAATCGACGAGGGAGTCTACCCGGATGAATGAAAGTCTTCCTAAGGCGTTTTTTCCTATTTCTGCTTCTTCGGCCACACGAGCCGCCCGCGGTAATCGTAAATCGGGAACGCCGCCTCGGGATTCTTTTTCCAGTGCTCCGATCCTGAAATCCTTTTTGCAGCATCCCGCGCAGCGTGGGTTGAAGGCTCGATGACCACAAGACCGTGAATGGGATTCCCTTCCGCTTTTGCAATTGTTGGCCAGCCGTAGCCGGATTCGGGGCCAAATCTTGATGGGTGAATCACTGCTGCTGCAGAATAAGTATACGGCGTAAACTCACCACTTCCAGCATGAGGATTTTCAACAGCCTCACGAAACTGCACTATGCTTCTGGAAGGAAGGTCTTTCAGAATATGCCAATGACTTGAAAAATTGAAATAAGTCGCAGCACGAATCGCCAGATCTCGCTCTCGGACGGTTTTTCCAAAAGAGTCATCATCCATCAATCTTTTGATGGCATCAGCATAATGTGGCGCATAGTAAGCTAGCATCAATCCAGTGAGACGTTGCGAATTCGGAATCCGTTCGGTTTCTGGTGTTTGCAAAATTGCTTCAACTTCACGGGCTATTGCAGCAGGGCTGAGGTCTGCAGGAAGAAGTTCAACCATTTTCCGATAGGTTTCGTTTTCCCTTATTTTTCTACGGAAATCTTTAAACTCTCCCGCATTTTTTCCTCGATATTGCCGATTCAAACCTACGAGAAGAGGAGTGTGCCTTTCACCAATAACGAAATCGGATAAATCCTGCAACGCTGAAAAAATCAAATTTGTAGGATGGAAATGAGAGATCAATCCGGGAAAAGCCGTTTGATCTTCCACAATAAAAGGATCTCTTGAAAGAACAGTGGCTCTCCTTGAGCGGAGATCTTTAGTCTTAAAGACATTGAATTCCGAACCGGGCTTGACTTCTTTCCCCGATGCAGCATTTTCGGTCAAATGATGGTCTATGAGCCGAACGCCAAGTGCCTTGTGTTCCATTATTTCCCGGTGTTTTCTTAGCGCAACTTCTTCTGCAGGTGACGGGACCATGAAACTCACTGGTTTTTTATTCAAATTAAAGTTATGGTAATCATGCTTTTAGGTTACGAGGAGACGAAGAAACTTTTGCACAGGCATGGGATTGCCCTAGCAGAGGGGTTCTACTGCAAGACGGTCGAGGAAGTGCTGAAGAAAAGCAAGACGCTGCAAGGGCCTTGGGTTTTGAAAGTGGTTGGCGGGGGGGTGCTGCATAAAACGGAGAAAAAACTCATTGCCCTCGACCTCTACGATTTCGAGCACCTTTACCACGCAGCCCAGCGCCTGGAGAAAAACGTCATTACCTGCGGACTGCAGGGTGGCGAGTGCGGTTTTCTCCTGCAAAAGGAACTCAAGGGAGTTGAGTTGATTATCGGCGGGAAGGAAGACGCTGTTTTCGGCAAGACAATCTTGTTCGGCAGCGGCGGCGTGATGGTCGAGCTATTCAAGGATTTCTCTACGCGCGTGTGCCCGATAAACGCTGGGGATGCCCGTGAAATGATTGGCGAGACGAAGTCAAGCGTTTTCTTTTCAAAGGAAGGTTTCCGAAGCAGGAAAGCCAGCAAGGAGAAAATCGTCGAATTGCTTTTGAAGACTTCGCGGTTGCTGAAAAAGGAAACGCAGGTGAAAGAACTGGATTTCAACCCGGTGATTGCCGACGGGAGGAACGCCTGGGTTGTGGACGCAAAAATAACGGTGGATTGAAATGGCGGGGAAAAAAATGTGCATCGGATTTTTCGACACTACGCCCGAGGCCGAAAAATACTTCCGCGCGCACCTCCGCGGGTTCAAACTCAAATTTTTAGGCGAATTGGACGCGGACAATGCGGCAAGGGCAGGCGACTGCGAAATCGCTTCTTCATTCGTGCACGAAAAAATCGATTCCAAAATCCTCGGGAAAATGGGAAAGCTCAAGCTCATTGCCTCGCGCTCAACTGGCACCGACCACATTGATTTTAAGGAGTGCAGGCGCAGGGGCGTGCGCATTGCAAACGTGCCTGCCTACGGGGAGAATACGGTTGCAGAGCATACTTTCGCATTGATACTTGCATTGTCTCGCAAGATAATCGAGTCGCACGACCGGGTTGAAAAGGGGGATTTCACGATTGAAGGGCTGACTGGCTTCGACCTTTCAGGAAAAACGCTTGGCATTATCGGCACCGGGCGCATAGGCAGCCACGTTGCGCGCATAGCCAACGGCTTTGGAATGCGCATAATTGCGTTCGACGCCAGACCAAACCGCGAGCTGCAGAAAAACTACGGGGTTAAGTACGTTCCCCTCAACAGCCTTCTGCGCACTGCAGACATCATTACAATCCACGCGCCCCTTCTCCCTTCAACCAGGCACATGATAAATTCGCGGAACATCACGCTTTGCAAGCGCAACGCCATTTTGGTGAACACTTCCCGCGGCGCTATCGTTGATACCAACGCCCTGGTGGAATCGCTTGCTGCAGGACGCCTTGGCGGAGCCGGCCTTGACGTTCTTGAAGAGGAGGGCTTGATGCACAACGAGGACGAGGCGCTGAAAGCCCTGCGTGGAAAACAGTCCAGCCGCCTATTGAAGACAATGCTTCAAGACCACATTTTGCTGAGGCTCAAGAACGTGCTCATAACCCCGCATAACGCCTTCAATTCGCGCGAGGCTCTTGAGAGGATAATGCTTACGACAGTGGAAAACATCAAGGCGTTCGCGAAAGGAGAGCCGAAAAACGCGGTGTGCTGAATGGAAAAAGGGTTAA
>Ga0209211_10008460_pt1 | contig 14068 bp, 7 predicted proteins | sample RifGroA2_FD_183992 | JGI IMG/M metagenome (GOLD analysis project Ga0209211, IMG submission 183992) | Groundwater microbial communities from Rifle, Colorado, USA - Groundwater A2 (SPAdes) (version 2) | ecosystem: Environmental > Aquatic > Deep subsurface > Groundwater | place: Rifle, Colorado...
CGCCGCTGCCAAGGCGAAAGCGGATGCAGATGCGAAGGCAAAGGCTGATGCCGCAGCCAAAGCGAAGGCTGATGCAGATGCGAAGGCAAAGGCTGACGCAGCTGCCAAGGCGAAGGCTGACGCAGATGCGAAGGCAAAAGCTGATGCCGCCGCCAAAGCGAAGGCTGACGCAGATGCGAAGGCAAAGGCTGATGCCGCTGCCAGAAATACGATGACCCAGGGCAATCCGCCGCCGTCAGGGGGTGGAAACTCGATGAGTCAGGGGAATCCGCCGCCGCCCCCGTCCGGAGGCGGAAACTCGATGAACCAGCGGTGACCAGAAGCGTCTGGTAGCCGCTAGCCGCAGGACGACCGTGAAGCGCGGTATCGTCCTGCGGCCTGTTCGGAGAAGGCCGTTCTTGGCCGGTTAGGCCGGACGCCTTTAACGCGGGCTCATTCGGTCCGGAATTACGTCGCAACGTAAGAGTTCAGCCAGGAATCCATAAGGGATTCAGCTCAAAGGTTCATCCTCGCGTCGATCGCCAGGAACTCTTCACGTACGCGCGCTTCCCATTCCTTATCGCCCGGCTCAAACAATGCAGCAACTTCCGGGTGAGATTGGGTTTCCGTGCAATGGACGCGTTCATAGAGAAAGAGATCCGTCCACGCCAAAGTCGTGGCAGGAAAGTGACCGATAAGCTTGAAGGCCGGGTGGTTGATGGAATAAGTAGTCGTGCTCACCAGGGTCTTCACGCGTAGCTCGCGCGCCAGCTTGTCGGCAATGAGATGCATGAACGAGCCGAAGCATGTGCTGTTCATGAACACGAGGCTTGCATCGCTGACGTCAACCTCGAACATGTCTTTTTCGACGAACTCGATTCGCGACCTGATATCGAGCAAATGCATGGCCTTCGTCAAACTTCCACCCGGCAGTTCAAGTGGATCATCAGCCTGTAACCGCACCGGCAGCGACTCCAGGCCCCTGTCGCCTGTCGCAAGCATGACTTGCAGACGATCCACGGCCATGCGGTGCCGGTACTCCAGGAGTTCGACGCCGATGCAGCGAGCAAAGGGAAGCGTAATGGCCGCAGACATTACAGCCTTGCCCAGACCGCTCCCCAAGTCATACATGATCCCGCCCGGGCGAACCAGCGGGCCGATCACATCAAAATAGTTTTCGAGTTCGTAACGTTTCAACTCGCCATAAATCAGCCCGCCATCGACGATCAGCCATTGCCTGACCTCTTTGTCAGAGATGTCTTCCAATCGCCGGAATTTGGCCTCCTGCGCGGATTCATTCAAGGTCCTGGGCAAGAGACCATGCGATTGAATTCCGGCCGGCAGGGTGCCAATGATTACGCTAACGTGCGGCCTCAATCGTTGAATCAGGTATTCGCGCCGGTTCTTGTCCTCAAGACATTGCCTTAACGCAAATCCGATTTCGATGTAATTGAGGAAAGGGTCTCCTTCGCCTGCGTCCAGGGTTGGACGCAGGTGCAGTTCTCCACCCTCGATGCTTCTCAACATTGCTTCAAGAACATCTTCTGCCCGGGTGAAGCTGGAAACCGGAGTGGCGTCGCGGTCGCGGGTACGAAACGTCTGTGGCGCAAGTGTGCTGTTCATGGTGGGCTTTCGATTGAATGGATGGATCAAGGCCAGGTTTGCTCAGTGAAGCACTGTGCCCTCCGGGGCGTCGGGCAGATTGAGGTTTATCACGACCACGCGGCTGCCACGCATGACAATGCTGCCGGTACTGCGATCATTGCCCGTATCGCTGTACTCAAAGCCATAGATGCGACCGACGCGCAGTATCCCTTCCTCATCCCGTACCAGCCTGATGCGCTGGATCGCCACGGTATCATCGAGCAGGAGTAAATCCTCAGAGTTGCAGGCGGCTTTGGCCGCCGCCACGGCTTGCTCGCGAGCTTTGAGGCTGTCGAGCCATAGCCAGGCTGTGGCGGCCAGCAGCAGAAACCCGAGAAGATCAAGCAAGTCCATGCAGGTAGCCTAACCGAAATTGTCGTTTGCCCATCCTGAAACATCTTGTTTTTCAGCAGCGAAGGCAGCGCGATGAATCTTCTGCCCGGATTGTGCGACACTTCTGCGCCGATCTCTTATCCATACACCTATGCTGCAACTCAAGAATATTGACCTGACCAGGGACGTCTCCGCTTCGTTCTTCGTGAAAGACGAAGTCGTGGATGTCGTTTTTTCCACCATTGCCGGCGAACTGATCAGTCGTGAGGGCCCCAACCGCTTTGAGGCGGGCGACGCCCTGATTGCCGGTTCGACCGGCGACCGCTGGAGCGTTTCCCGTAGCCGCTTCGACGCCAGGTACATCCCTGTTGCGCCGACGAATATCGGTGCAAACGGATGCTACCGGGCCCGGCCGGTGCAGATACTGGCGAAGCAGATGGTCGAAGCATTCACCCTGGCCCGGTCCCTCGGCGGAGACGTCCTGTCCGGTCTGGCAGACGACTGGCTGATTCAATACGCGCCAGGGGATTTCGGCATTGTTGCGAATGCCCGGTTCCAGCGGGTTTATCGCCGGCTCCCCTAAACCATTCCGGCGTCGATCAACTCCTGCTTGACGTAGGCGTAATAGACCGGCGCGGCGATGACTCCCGGCAGTCCGAAGGCAGCTTCCATGACCAGCATCGCCAGCAGCAACTCCCAGGACTGGGCGGAGATGCGCGCGCCGACAATGCGGGCGTTGAGGAAGTATTCGAACTTGTGTACCACGACCAGAAAGCCCAGCGAGGCCATGGCGATTTGCGGTGAGTGGGCGAGGCTGACGACGACAATGACCGTATTCGAGACCAGGTTGCCGATCACCGGCAACAGGCCGACGATAAAGGTCAGGGCGATCATGGTCTTTGTCAGCGGCAGATGGATGCCGAACAGCGGTAGCAGTATGGCGAGATAGAGCGCAGTGAACACCGTATTGATGGCCGAAATACGCACCTGGGCGAAAACGATGCGACGAAACGCTTCGGCCAGGCGGCGTCCGCGTTCAGTTAGCGCCGTCGCCAGCGGCTGCGTGATCCGCTGGTCAACGACTTCACGCAGGGCCAGCATGGCGCCTATGACAAGGCCGATCAGCACGTGGGCCATCACCAGTCCGGCTTCCTTGCCGATCAGTTGCACCTGGCCCGCATGCTCTCGCAGCCACTGCACCACGGCGGTCTTGATGCCTTCGACGCTGTCGGGAAGGGTACTGACCAGCCAGTCCGGCATCGAGTGGCGCGAGTTTTCGAGGATTTCGGCCATCTTCTGCGCCAGTGCGGCAAGGCTGCCCGAATCGCTCCTGAAGAAGCCGATAGTCAGCGCCGCGCCCAGTACCGTGGCGCCAATCACGATCGCGGCAAGGAAGATCACGGCGGCCTGTTTCGCCCGCAGGCCGGATAGCCGGCTTTCCAGCAAGGGCGCGGTCAGGTGCACCAGTTCGTACACCAGCAGGCCCGCCATCAATGCAGGCAGCAGATGCAGTTGGAGCACCAGAATCAGCGCCAGGGCGGCGAGGAGCCAGGAGGCTTGTTGAATGCGGTTGACGGCCATGGGGGGTTTGCAAGTCTGGAATGAAGCCATTTTGACCCCTGCGCCTGTTTGCTGCAATGCCGGAAGAATTGAGCGTCCGGCATGGCAGGACTGCTAGCCTTGTGCGGTCAGGGTAGGGTACATTTCGCCGATGAGCGAAGAATCAAGTTCCAGTTCCGCCGCGCTGCCGGCTGCCAAGGCTGACGAGCCGCGTTCGATGCTGACCGTCGAAATGCTCGCCGCCGCGGCTGGCGCCTCGGCCGAGGATGGCATCTGGCTCGACGTGATTCGCAAAATGGATGAGGTCTATAACGACCTGCTCCAGTACGAAGTCGCGCTGGAGGAGAAGAACGCAACGCTGGAGGATACGCAGCAGTTCATTTCTTCGGTGCTGACTTCGATGTCCGACCTGTTGATCGTCTGCAGCCGGGCTGGCGTGATCGAGAGCGTCAACGAGGCGCTGGCCTCCTTGCTCGGCGTCGATGCGGCTGCCCTGCACGGGCGGACGGTATTCGATCTTTTTGCCGACGAGGAATCGCGCCAGCACGCCGGACGTTTGTTCTCCGATCAAAGTGGCGACGCCGTGGAGGACATCGAGATGCAACTCAAGGCTGCCAACGGCAGCGCGATCCCCGTCTCGCTCAACTGCACGCCGCGCTACAACGGCGTTGGCAAGATGATGGGCCTGGTCATTACCGGCCGTCCGGTGGGCGAGCTGCGGCGTGCCTATCAGTCATTGCGCCGAGCCCACGAAGATCTCAAGACCACCCAGCAGCAACTGATCCATTCCGAGAAAATGGCTTCGTTGGGCCGCCTGGTGGCCGGCGTGGCGCACGAATTGAACAATCCCATCAGCTTCGTCTACGGCAATACGGTGGCGATGAAACGCTATGCCGAGCGGCTTTCGCGCTATCTTGCCGCAATCCACGGCGACATGCCGCACGCAGAGCGCGAAGCCCTGCGCCACGAACTGCGCATAGATCGATTGCTGGACGACCTGCCGTCGCTGATCGACGGCACGGTGGAAGGCGCCGAGCGCACCCGCGACATCGTCGATGCGCTCAAGCGCTTTTCGGCCACGGATCGCGACGAACGGCGCGCCTTCGATCTGGTCGAGGTCATCGAGCGCGCCGTGCAGTGGGTGTGCAAGGCCGCGATCGATCAGTTCGAGGTGAAGCTGAGTTTGCCCCCTTCGCTTGAGGTTATGGGGTCGCCCGGCCAGGTACAGCAAGTGGTCATGAACCTGGTGCAGAATGCCGCCGACGCGACCGAGAATGCCCGCGAGCGGCGACTGGAAGTATCCGGCCGCAGCGAGGGAGGTGAAGCCGTCATCGAGTTCCGCGATAGCGGGCCCGGCATTCCTGCCGAGAATCTCGACAAGCTGTTCGATCCCTTCTTCACCACGAAACCGGTGGGGCGGGGCACCGGACTGGGGTTGGCGATCAGCTACGGCATCGTCGAACGCCATGGCGGCAAGCTCGCCGTGAGCAATCATCCAAAAGGCGGCGCCTTGTTCACCTTGAGTCTGCCGTTGGCGCGAGAGTAATGGCGGGCATCGATCCCGGTTGCGTCAGGCTGCGACTGGGCAGCGACAACGGCCGGGTGAGCCGGGTCAGTGTCGCCAGCGAGCGTCCGGCCATCGCCGAGCGGCTGCGCGGTCGCTCTGCCGACGAAGCGGTGCGGCTGGTGCCCCTCCTGTTCGCCCTGTGCGGCAAGGCTCAGGGGCGTGCCGCGATGATGGCCCTCGAAGCCGCGCGGGGTGAGCCATGTGGTCCGTATCTTGATCCCGCGGTTCAGCGCGAAGCGCTGCGCGAGCATCTCTGGCGCTGGCTGCTTGACCTTCCGCCACTCCTCGGAGACGCAGCCATGCCGCAGGAGTTCGTGGCTGCGGCTGGCTGGATCGCGAACGGGCAGCGGGCCGAATTGGGTGCGCTGCTGGCCGGCTCCGGCATCGACGGTCTTTGTCATCGTCTGGGCGGAATGGAGGACCTGGCTGACCCTCGGCTACGCTTGTTGCCGCCCCTGGATGCGCAAACCGCACTGGCCAACTGGCCGCACCTGGATGCCGATTTTTGCGGCATGCCGCATTGGCAGGGTGCTCCCGCCGAAACCGGTGCCATCGCACGACGACAGCGAAGGGCAGGGACGACGGCCTCAGCCTTTGCCGCGCGCTGGCTGGCGCGGCTCGAAGAGCTGCGCGACTGGGCGGCAGGCATCGAAAAAGTCGGCGCTGGCGGTACGGCGAGCGCCGCCGGTATGGAGGCGGGAATTGGTCGTGCGGTGGTCGAAACCGCGCGCGGCGTATTGATGCACGAGATCGTGCTCGACGGCGACCGGATTGGGGATTACTTCATCGTCGCGCCCACCGAATGGAACTTCCATCCGTCAGGCCCGCTGGCCGGCTGGCTCATGGGGCGTGATGCCACCGACCGGGAAGCCGTGAGCGCCTTCGCTGCCCGCGCCGTGGCAGCGCTCGATCCGTGCGTGCGCTGGGAACTGGAGTGGCGGTGAAGCTGAATACCGAAAATCCAGCCACAGAGGACACAGAGGGCACAGAGAAGAAGCGAATATCGAATTGACGGCTCTTCAAGTTTGCCGTTTGCCATTCCGCAGGGCCTTTCTCTGCGATCTCTGTGTCCTCTGTGGCTAATAGATTCTTGGCGAAACGTGAGGCTGGGTAACGAGGCTCAGCGCCACGGCTTCGGCGACCTTGATGCCGTCGACTGCGGCGGAAAGAATTCCGCCCGCATAGCCGGCGCCTTCTCCGGCGGGAAACAGTCCCCGCGTATTCAGGCTCTGGAAACCCTCGTTGCGCGTGACGCGAACGGGCGACGAGGTGCGTGTCTCGACCCCCGTCAACAGCGCATCATCCATTGCGAAACCGGCAATCTCCTTGCCGAAGGCCGGCAGTGACTCGCGCAGTGCGGCGACGACATAGTCAGGCAGGCATCGCGCCAGATCGGTCAGATGCACACCGGGCGTATACGACGGCAGTACCGAGCCGAAATCCGTCGACGGCCGGCCGGCGAGAAAGTCGCCGACCCGCTGTGCCGGCGCGCTGTAGTTGCCGCCGCCGGCCTCGAAGGCGAGGCCTTCCCAATGGCGCTGAAAGGCAATACCGGCAAGGGGATCGCCTTTCTCACCTTGGCCACCCGGATAATCGGCAGGCGTGACGCCAACCACGAGAGCGCTGTTGGCGTTGCGTTCATTGCGCGAATACTGGCTCATGCCGTTGGTCACCACCCGGCCCGTTTCCGAGGTGGCGGCCACCACTGTACCCCCCGGACACATGCAGAAACTATAGGCTGAACGGCCGTTGTCGCAGTGGTGCACCAGCTTGTAATCGGCCGCGCCCAGCAGCGGGTTGCCGGCGTTCTTGCCGAAGCGCGCGCGATCGATCAGCGACTGCGGATGCTCGATGCGGACGCCGATCGAAAACGGCTTGGCCTCGATATGCACGCCGCGCGCATGCAGCATCTCGAAGGTGTCGCGCGCGCTGTGGCCGACCGCCAGCACGATGTGGCTGGCGGCGATGGTCTCGCCTTCGGCGAGCCTCAGTCCGCGGACCTGACCGTGCTCGATGTCGATATCGGCGACCCGGCTCTGGAAGCGAATCTCGCCGCCCAGCGCCTCGATCCCGGCGCGCATGTTTTCGACCATCGTCACCAGCCTGAAGGTGCCGATGTGGGGCTTGCTGACGTAAAGAATTTCCGGCGGCGCACCGGCCTTGACGAATTCGGTGAGGACCTTGCGCCCCCGGAAGTGTGGGTCCTTGATCTGGCTGTAGAGCTTGCCGTCGGAAAAGGTGCCGGCGCCGCCTTCGCCGAACTGGACATTGGACTCAGGATTGAGTTGGCCCTGGCGCCACAGGCCGAAAGTGTCCTTGGTGCGTTCGCGCACCGACTTGCCGCGCTCCAGGACGATCGGACGGAAGCCCATCTGCGCCAGGATCAGGGCGGCAAACAGCCCGCAGGGACCGCTGCCGATCACGATCGGTCGTAGCGTGGCTGGCGTCGAATGTGCTTGGGCGACGAAGCGGTAAGCGGTGTCCGGCGTTGGCGAGATATGCCGATCGCCCTTCAGCCGCGCCAGCAAGGCCTTTTCGTCCTTGACCTCGACATCCAGGCTGTAGATGAAGACGATGGCCGAGGGTTTGCGGGCATCGTAACTGCGGCGAAAGATCGTATGGCCGAGCAGTTCGTCGGCCGCAATCCCCAGGCGTTTGAGGATCGCACCGTGCAGTTCGCCGGCGGTGTGATCGAGTGGAAGTTTGAGTTCGGTCAGGCGCATGAATCGCTTGCGATTGTCGGGAGTAGCAAACGGGCTATTCTAGCTTCACGCTTCGTCGTCACTGCACTGCTCTGCACGACCTTCCGGCAAGGACAGGCCGTGATGGATTTCCTTGAAATACGAATGCTTTAGGGCTAATCTTCATGGTAGCTGTCGGGAGCGGCATCTTCCGCTTATTGACCGGCGGCGCAGTCGCTGGGGAGGTTGGCCTTGTCTAAGTCGGTTCGCACTTGTCGGTCCCATGCCTCGTCCAACTCGATGCACATACGCCGGCGTTTGTCATGTCTGGCAATTGCGGCCTGCTTCGCCTCTGCCGACGCCTTCGCCCTGCCGGTGGGCGCGCAAGTGGTCAACGGCACCGCCGCCATGGTGCAAGCCGGCAACGTCCTCACCGTCACCAACAGCAACGGCGCCATCATCAACTGGCAGCAGTTCAACATCGGTGCCGGCCAGACCACCCGCTTCGAACAAGCTTCGGCCTCCAGCAGCGTCCTCAACCGGGTGCTGGCCAGCGACCCCTCGGTCATTCTCGGCAACCTCACCTCCAATGGCCGCGTCTGGCTGGTCAATCCCGCCGGCATCTTTGTCGGCCAGGGCGCCCGCATCGATGCCGCAGCCTTCGTCGCCAGCACGCTGAACGTCACCAATGCCGACTTCCTCGCCAACCGGATGAAGTTCGACAACAGCCTTGGCAGCGCGGGCAATGTCGTCAACCAGGGCACGATCACCACGCCGATGGGAGGCAGTGTCTACCTGATCGGCAGCAATGTGACGAACGAAGGCATCATCACCACGCCCCAGGGAGAGACGATTCTCGCGGCCGGCAATACAGTCAGCCTGATCGACAGCGCTACCCCGGGCGTCAAGGTGGATATCACCGGTGCCGATGGCAATGTCACCAACCTCGGCGAGATCACGGCTGCAGCCGGACGCATCGGCATCGCCGGCGTTGTGGTCAAGAATGCCGGCAGGCTCAACGCCAGCAGCGTGGTCGAAGAAGGCGGACGCATCTTCCTGCGCGCGTCGAAAAAGATCGAACTGACGGAAAGCTCAAGAGTCGGCGCTGACGGCACGGCGGGCGGGAGCATCACCGCCATCAGCACCGAGAACGGGCAGCTCAGCGGCGAGCTTGTTGGCCGTGGCGAGATCAGTGCGCAGGGAAACGGCACGCCGGGTAGCGGGGGTTTCGTTGAGACATCGGCGGCTGCGGTCAGGATAGAGGACGGCCTCAGCGTCAGGACCGGCGCAGGCGAGTGGCTGATTGACCCGCTCGACTTCACAATCGCATCAGGTTCCGGTTCGCAGACCATCAGCGGCATCGGCGCGACGACGCTGCAGACCAACCTGGCCGGCACTTCGGTGACCATCCAGACCGACGCCTCGACGGCCGGCAACGGCGACATATTCGTCAACTCCGCCGTGTCCTGGTCCAGCGCCAATTCGCTGACTCTCCAGGCCCACCGCAACATCGACGTCAATGCCAACCTGACCGCTTCAGGGACGGGGACGATCAATCTGCATGCCGACTTCGTAAGTCCCGACGGAATCGGTGCGATTCAGCGCGGCAGCGCCAGCAACATCATTTCCCAGGCGGCCGGCACCGTTACCCTGCGCGCCGGCAGCGGCATTACCGCCTCAGTCAACGGTACGAGCAACATCCTTGATGCGCAGACAACCAGCGGCAGCATTGTGCTGGACCATGGTTCAGGAGCCCTGGCCTTCAACGCAAACACGGCTTTCAGCAGCCTGACCCTGACCGGCGGTACGCTGGATGGAACGGGCGATATCACGGTGACTACTGGTGGCAGCTTCAACTGGAGCAACGGGGCAATCACCGGCTCCGGCACGCTGACCACGCAGTCCGGGGTAGCGACGACGCTGGTGCCGGGATTTGCCCAGCAAGTAGCCTTGCGCGGCAGCCGGGTGTGGGACAACCATGGCACGGTGACGTTCACACCCGACTCGGGAACGCTTTCGACCTTCCAGATCGATGACACGCTGACGGGCGGCACGGCCGTGTTCAACAACAGGACGGGGGCGCTGTTCAACATCAACGCCTCGTTCAACGACACACACATCGTCGGCGTCGGCACTTTCAACAACGAGGGGGAACTGCGCAAGAGCCTCAATACGTCAGCCGCAACCACAGGTTTTGTGCCGGCGTTCAACAATCTGGCGGGAGGTGTTGTCAATATCAACTCCGGCACGCTGCGCTTCGATACTGGCGGCACCGACGCGGGCAACTACGCACTGACGAACGGCGCCACCTTGCAATTCAACGGTGGTCCGCGCTCGATCAGCGGCAACATCAGCGGCACCGGCAACGTCACCTTTTCCAAGCCGCAGACCGCCACGGCGATCTATACCCTGACCGGTGACTACAACGTCAGCGGCACCACCACGGCGGCTCTGGACGAACTGGGCAGCTCCGGCGACCTGTTGTTCAACGGTACGGTGACCAACCTGGGCAGCAGCTACGTCCAGTCCGGCGGCATAACGAATGTGTCCTTCAGCGGCATGACAAGCGGTGCGGCGACCGGCTTCCAGAACCTCACTTCGATTGCGGCCAACGGCGGCAGCGTGACCTTTGCCGACGGCACCAGTTTCAGCGGCTTGACCAGCCTGACGCGGGCGGGTAGTGGAACGCTCGACCTGGGGACCAATTCCGTTTCGGTGGCGACGCTGAATGTCAGCAGCGGCACATTGACGGGATCGGGCGGGGTCACTGTGACGAGCGGCGGAACCTTCAACTGGGGTAGTTCGCTCAACGCCTACATTTCCGGATCAGGGACGCTGACGACGCAATCGGGAGTGACGACCACCATTACTCCGGGCTTTGCCAGGACGGCTTCGCTGCGCGGCAGCCGGGTTTGGGACAACTACGGCACGGTGACCTTCACCCCGAATGCCGGAACGCTGTCCTCTTTCGAGATCGATGACACGCTCACTGGCGGCACGGCGGTACTGAACAACAAGAGCGGCGGCGTCTTCAACATCAACGCGTCGGTCACCGACACGCATACGATCGGTGTCGGCACGTTCAACAATGAGGGGCAACTGAACAAGAACCTGAACACTACCGTGGCGACCAGCGGTTTCAACCCGGTACTCAACAACCTGTCCGGCGGCGCAATCAACATCAACTCCGGGACGCTCTCGCTGAACGGCAGCAATACCTACAGCGCCGGCAGCACCCTCAGCGTCGCCAGCGGCAGCACTCTGAAGTTCGGCGGCGGCACCCAGACCTTCAGCGGCAATGCCGCTGTGACAGGCACGGGCGCCACCGTCCTGTTCGCCGGTGGCACCGTCAACACCGCAGCCGCCAATGATTTTTCAATCCTGAACAACAATGCATGGAGCGTTACCGGCGGCACCGTCAACCTCAGTGCCGGCAACGTCACCAATTTTGCGAATTCGGTGTCGCTGACCGGTGGTACGCTGAATCTGAATACCGGGAACGCCCACAGCTTCAACGCCGGCCTTAGCTTCGGCAACAACGACTTCAACGCCACGGATAACGTGACCGTCCCCCTGGGCCAGACGCTCGCCATATCCGGCGCTTCCGGTGCGGGAACCTTGACGGGCTCCGGAACCCTGAATACGGTCGGGCCAAGCACGGTGGGCGCCGGCGGCGTGTGGCTGACCACCAAGACATGGAACAACGACGGCACGATCGACATTGCCGGCAGCAATGCCAGCATCACCATGCGGGACGGCGCGGTGCTCAACAATGCCGCCACCGGTGTCATCAACATCAATGCCAGCGCCAACGCCACTCCGCTGCAAAGCTGGACCGGCAGCAATACCGTCAATAACTCCGGCGTCATCAACAAGCTGGCTGGCTCACCTGCCAGCAGTACCGTCAATACCGCCTTCAACAATCAGTCGGGCGGCGTGGTGAATGTCGACGAAGGCACGCTGCTTCTCACCGGAAGCAACAGCTACGCGGCTTCCAGCGCGATCAACGTGGATAGCGGCGCGACGATGCAGTTTTCCAGCGGCGCTCATGTTTTCAACAGCGGTTCGGTACTTGGTGGCACTGGCGCAAACCTGGTTTTCTCCAGTGGTTCCAGTACGTTCAATAGCGGCGCCGGCATAAGCTTCGATACCGCGATCACCTTCTCCGGCGGCACCAACACCTTCAACACCGGCACGACCAAGACCAACACCGGCACCGTCACCCTGACCGGCGGCACGCTGACCGGTTCGGACAACTTCGTCTTCAACAACCTGGTATGGACCAGCGGCAACATCTTCGGTAGCGACGCCTCGACGATGACCACGGCGGGCACGGTCACCATGGCCGGCGCGGCAAGCGCGACGCGCCTGTCGCAGCGCGACTGGACCCATCTGGCAAGCGGCATCATCAATCTCACGGGCGCCGCCAGCGAGATATCGCTGCAAGGCGCCGCCAGCACCACAACGCTATTCACCAACAATGGCGCCATCAATTACTCCGGCACCACCGCCAACGCCTGGCCGGTGGCCTGGCGCAGCAGCGTGACGGGAACCACCTTCATCAACAACGGCAGCTTCACCAAGACCAGTTCCAGCGCATCGCTGCTCGATGTTTCCGCGTTCACCAACGCCGGCAGCCTGAACCTCGGCGCGGGGTCGCTCACCGAGCAATCGGATACCTTCACCCAGTCCGGCACGCTCAACCTGGCGAGCGGAACCACCTTTACGCGATCCGGCGGCTTCACCAATGCCGCGACCGGAATCATCGGTGGCGCCGGGACGGTCAGTGTCGGCGGCGGCGCCAACATCCTCACCAACAATGGCACGATCCGGCCTGGCGGGGCCAACGCCGTCGGCACACTGGCTATCACGGGCAATCTCACCAACAGTGCGACCGGCGTCATCGAGATCGAACTGCTCGACAATTCCACTCAGTACGACGTGATCGCCGCCAGCGGCAACGTCACGCTCGGCGGCACCATCAAGGCCAACGACCTTGCCGGCTACCAGACTGTCAGCGGCCACACCTACTCGATCATCACCGCCGGTGGAACACTTTCGGGCACGCCGACAATCACTTCCGATACCGGCGGCGCTTACACCGGAACCGGCAGCCCCTATGTCCTGACCGCCACCGCGAACGGCGCGGCACAGTTCGTTTGGAGCGGGGTGACCGACAACTTCTGGGACACGGCGTCGAACTGGACGTCGAGCCATATTCCGACCGGCACCGAACTCGCGGTGATCGATGGCACCGGCGTCAAGACGATAGAGCTACGCAATACAGGTGGCATGCAGTCGGTGCGCGGTGTTCTTTTCGGATCGCTCGGCGGTTCGGACAACTTGTTGATCAGCAGCAGTGGTGCGCTGGATCTTGGCGTCAGCGGCATGAGCCTGCCCAAGACCTCCACGCTGACGCTTAGCGGCGGTACCGTTCAAGGTACCGGCACGCTCGTCAATCAGGGTACGGTTGTCGTGCCGATGAATACTGCTTCCACGATCAGCGCTGGGCTGAGCAACGCGAGTGGAGCGGTCATCGAGATTCAAAGCGGAGACCCTGGATCCTGTTGCACAAACTATAACGGCACCTTGACTGTTACCAACGGTTTCACCAACAACGGTTCGCTGCTTCTGGCCAACTTTGGTAACGGCTGGGGCCTGGGCACATCGACGTTGAACGTCAGTGCCGGCACGCTGACCAATGCCGCCAGCGGGCTGATCCGGTCATACGGCAACGCCGATAGCGCGGCGCTCAATGCGCAAATTCTCAATACCGGAACGGTCCAGGTAGACCGATCGCTAGTGATCGGCAATGCCACGCGGACCTTCGACACGTCCAATGGAACCGTCAACGTTGCCGCGACGAAGTCGCTGACGGTGACGGGAGGGATAACCCGTCTGGGCACGAATACCGTGCTCACGGGCGGCGGCACGCTCAACACCAGTGCGAACGTGGATCTGGCGAGCAATTTCACGCTCCTCGCGAGCGGTCCAAGCTTGAATTTTGGCGGCGGCTCGGCGGCGGCCGCGATCGATGCATCAACGTTGAATACCACCATGACGGTTGGTAGCGGTGCATCGCTCACGATCGCGAACGATACCTTCGGCGCGAATGTCGATGTGGTGAATCAGGGTACGGTCGTCGTGCCGATGAATACCGCTTCCACGATCAGCGGAGGGTTGAGCAACGCGAGCGGAACAGTCATCGAGATTCAAAGCGGAGACCCTGGATCCTGTTGCACAAACTATAACGGCACCTTGACTGTTACCAACGGTTTCACCAACAACGGTTCGCTGCTTCTGG
>Ga0209211_10008463_pt1 | contig 14063 bp, 13 predicted proteins | sample RifGroA2_FD_183992 | JGI IMG/M metagenome (GOLD analysis project Ga0209211, IMG submission 183992) | Groundwater microbial communities from Rifle, Colorado, USA - Groundwater A2 (SPAdes) (version 2) | ecosystem: Environmental > Aquatic > Deep subsurface > Groundwater | place: Rifle, Colorado...
CATGGATTCAGCGGTTGGCAAGGCCTCTGAGGCGGTCCAGGGTTTGCTTGCCGTAGAGTTCGTATTCCATGCGGGCGGACCCTTTGAGGTCCGTCAGCTTCCGTCCCATGCGGAAGATTATCTCCTCTATCTGCGCGGGGGAGGCGTGGGCGGAGAGGTCGCGGATGATCGCGTCGCGGTAGGCCGGATCTCCGCTCAGCTCCACCAGGTCATTGGCATACTCCCGTTGGCTCTTGCCGGCATATTCAAGGGGGCTGGGCAGCCCCCAGGCTTCGAAGGGAACTTTCTCCAGTAGTTTCTTCATCTCGGGGATAGTGACCGTGTCTTCTCTTTTAGGCGCAGCCGGCGGGAAGTGGCGATCCTGAAATGACTTCTTGTCTGACTCTCCATTCAAATCGATGAGCGTGCCAGCTTCCAGGTCCATGGTGAACATGCGCCACGAGGTCATGGGCGAGGATATATCATTGCTGGCCCTGAAAGCGGCCCGCAGCAGCCCGTTGTCCCTGCGCAAATGGGAGCTCTTGACGTTGTTGCCGGGGAGGACCGTTTCTTCAAGCACGGTTAGTTTGACAAGCTTGTCGCCCTGGGGGCTTAGCCTGTAGAGCAGGGTCCGGCCGTAGCGGGTGCGCGACCGGCCTCCATCCGGGAAGCGCAGCAGTGCTCCCGGCCGATTCCATAGCCGGTAGGCGCTCAGGAAATACACGCCTTCTGCGGCCCTCAGGCCCTCGCTGATGTCCCAGGTGGTGGAGACTTCTTTCTTATAGAGCATCCCCGCCTCGGCGCCGGTCCACGGGATGAAGAGTATGCCGGCCGTCATCAGGACGGCCAGCGCTGCGTATGGGTTGCGCTGTCCCAAGGTCACCGTTCTATGGAAATAGCGCAAGTCAAAGGCGTTCCCTTGCCCAACTTCGCCAGCGCCGGAGTAATCATCGAGACCGAGAAGTTTTCCGAGCCTTTCATGTATGTCTGTCCTCCCAGCCCAGCGAATTGGCTGAGGTCCTTCCAGCCTTTGGGCTGGAGTTCATTCGCGTAGAAGTCCTTGTACATCTTTTGGAAGGCCTCGTAGTCCGCCTTGTGATTGTCCGTCTTGAGGACGAAGAACATGGAGTAGGAGGTTGAGCTTTTGCCCATTTTCTCAAACTGGCATTTCTCGAAGACCTTGACGCCCATCGACTGTAGTTTTTCCTCGAAGCCTTCCTTCGTGCTGAGGCTCCCGCTTTTGGGGGCCGCTGCGGACTTCTCCACTGCAGACTTCTTGCTGGAGTTGTCCGCCGACTGGTCTTTCGAACAGCCGGCCAGGGCGACAAAAACGAGACTGAGCGTGCACGCCAGGGTCTTCATATTTGAAACCTCCTGATGCGAGAATGAAGGCTATGGTGCGGAGGTGGGATCGGGACCGAGTCCACCCGCTTCTCGAGCGACCGGACCTCACTTCCGGCGGGCGATGACGATCAGGCTCTGACCCGGCCAGGGCAGGAGCGGGTCGATCCGTTTGAAGAGCCAGACCAGGGAGTTGAAGACCTTGCGCTCGACGGCCCCCAGCGTCGGACGGCGCAGCAGGCGGCCGTTCACGAACCAGGCCGGCGTGCTGACCCGGTTGAACGAGAAGGACGTCTCCACGTCGAAGCCCGCCTTGCGCAGGCTGGCGCAGATGCCCTCCGGGTGGTAGCGGCGGCGGTGGCCCAGCGCCTCGTCTACGGCGCCGTAGAGCCAGCGGCATTGCGGCACCAGCAGCACCAGCCGCCCCGCGGGCTCCAGGGCCGAGTGGAAGTTGCGCAGGGCCCCTTCGTCGTCGTCGAGGTGCTCCAGGACGTTGAGGCAGAGCAGGGTGTCCACGGTGACCCCCAGGCCGCGAAAATCCTCGGCCCGCGTCGCGTCCACTCGGCGGACGAGCATGTTCGGCCGGTTGGCGAAGCGGCGCGATAGGTAGGAGCAATAATAGTCGTCGGCGTCGGTCGTGACGTAGAGCTCGCGGCGGCAGAGCCGCGCGGTCAAGGAGCCGATCCCCGCGCCGATCTCCAGGACCCGGTGCCCCACCCAGGGGGAGACCGTCTCGGCCATCCACTGGTTGAAATGGGGGGCGTAGCTGAGCTGGCCCAGGATGGCGCGCCCGGCCTCGTCTTCCCCGTATAGGTCGTCGATGAGCCAGAACCATAGGATGATCCAGAATGCCTTGATCCCGTCCCAGGTCCCGATCTTCTTGCCTTCGTCGTAGGTGCGGCCCGCGTAGCGGATGGGGACCTCGTAGATCCGGCAGCGCTGCTTGGCCAGCTTGGCCGTGAGCTCCGGCTCGATGCCGAAGCGGTCGCAGCGGATGGGGAGGTTCTTGAGGAAGGGGGCGCGCACCGTCTTGTAGCAGGTCTCCATGTCGGTGAGGTTGAGGTTGGTGAATATGTTGGAGACCATGGTGATGGCGCGGTTGGCGACGGTATGCCAGAAGAGCAGGGCGCGCCGGCGGTCGGTCACCATGAAGCGGGAGCCGTACACCGCGTCCGCCTCGCCGTCCAGGATCGGCGCCAGCAGGGCCTTGTAGTCCCGGGGGTCGTATTCCAGGTCCGCGTCCTGGATGAGGAGGATGTCCCCGTCGGCCGCCGCGACCGCGGTGCGGATGCTGGCGCCCTTGCCCTGGTTGCGCTCGTGGCGCAGGAGCCGGATCGCGCCTTCCTGGCCGGCGATCTCGGCCAGGATCTCTCCGGTCCCGTCGGTGGAGGCGTCGTCGACGATGATGAGCTCGCGCTCGAGGCCCGGGGGGAGCTCGGCGGCCAGCACGCGCCGGACGCACTCGCGCACGAAGTAGCGCTCGTTGTAGGCCGGCATGAGGATGCTGAGCTTCACTACATCTGCTCCGGGGAGCTCACGCCGAGCAGGTCCAGTCCGGAGCGGATGACGGCCTGGACGCCGGCGCAGAGGGTGAGCCGGGCCCGGGTGCGGGCCGGGTCGCCCGGGTCGAGCACGCGGCAGAGTTCGTAGAACTTGTGGTACAGGGCGCCCAGCTCCAGCAGGTAGGTGGGCAGGGCGCCGGGGGAGAGGTCCCGTTCGCAGAGGAGGAGGACCTCGGGGAACCAGACCAGCTTGACCAGGAGGCCGCGCTCCGCGGGCTCCTGTAGCGCGGCGAGTTCCTCGCTGGAGGCGTTCCCCGACAGCCCCTGCGCCGCGGCCTCCCGGAAGATGGAGGCGATGCGGGCGTGGACGTACTGCGCGTAGAAGACCGGGTTCTCGTTGGATTGTTTTTTGGCGAGCTCCAGGTCGAAGTTCATGTGCGCGTTGGGCGTGCGCATGGCGAAGAAGAAGCGGCAGGCATCCACGCCGACCTCGTCCACGAGGTCCCGGAGGGTGATGAACTCCCCGGCGCGCTTGGACATGCGCACGGCCTCGGTCCCCCGGAACAGGTGCACGAGCTGGTGGATGATGGCGTGGAAGGTCCCTTTGGGGCAGCCCAGCGCGGCGATGGCCTCCTTCATGCGCGGCACGTAGCCGTGGTGGTCGGCGCCCCAGATGTCGATGAGCTCGCGCGCGCCCCGCTCGAGCTTATCCTGGTGGTAGGCGATGTCTGCCAGGAAGTAGGTCGGGAGTCCGTCGCGTCGGACCAGGACCCGGTCCTTGTCATCCTCGGAGCCCTCCCCCGAGGAGCCCAGCCAGACGGCATCGTCCTTGTCGTACACGCGGCCGAGTTCCCGGAGCCGGGCGAGGGTCTTGTCGAGGGCGCGGCGATCGTGGAGCTCGGACTCGCGGAACCAGCGGTCGAAGCGCACGCCGAAGCGCTCCATGTCGGTCTTGTGCTGGGCGAGCATGGCTTCCACGGCGAAGCGCTGGAAGTCCCCGCTCGTCCAGCCCGCGGCCTCCGGCGGGGCGGACTTCGCGATGTCGGCGATGTAGTCGCCCCGGTAGCCGTCCTCCGGGAGGGGGGTGTCCTTGCCGTGCGCCTGGTCCCAGCGCGCCTGGACCGACAGCCCCAGGAGCTTCACCTGCCGGCCGGCGTCGTTGACGTAGTATTCGGTGCGGACGCGGTGGCCCAGGCGGCGCAGGATGCGCGCCAGGGAGTCGCCCAATGTCGCCGCGCGCGAGGAGGCCAGATGCACGGGGCCGGTCGGGTTCGCGGAGACGAATTCCAGGAGGATGTCCCGGGGCTCCGCGGGCGCGAAGCGGCCGTAATCCTCCGGCGCGCGGAGCAGGGAGAGCAGGTTCCAGGCCAGGGTGCGGGGACCCAGGCGGAGGTTCAGGAACCCGGGCGGGCTCGCGTGGGCCGCGCTGTCCGTCTCGGGGAGGCCGGCGGCCGCCTGGAAGCCGGCGAAACGGCCGCTCACCGCCGCGGCGATGTCGAGGGGTCTGCGGCGGAGCGCCTTGGCCGCGGCCATGGGCCAGGCCACCGCGATGTCGGATTCCGCGACGTGGGCCGGGGCCGGGGCGAAGGACACGGGCGGGGGCGACTCCAGTCCCTCCTCACGGGACCAGGCCAGCAGCCCATCCCGGGCCGCGTCCTTGAGCCGGGGGAGGATCACGCGGGGGGTGCTCCCAGGGCCAGGAGGTTCTTCACGTTCGACGGGTCGTGCGCCTTGGAGAAGGCGAGCTCCGGGGTGATGAGCTTCTGCTTGACCAGGAAGGCGAGGTGCTGGTCCATGGAGATCATCCCGAACTTGGCGCCCGATTCGATCGCCTGGTAGATGAGATGCGTCTTGCCCTCGCGGATGATGGAGCCCACCGCGGGGGTCATCACCATGACCTCGCGCGAGCACACGCGCCCGGCCCCGTCCGCGCGCGGCATGAGCACCTGGCTGACCACCGCGCGCAGGACCGTGGAGACCTGCACGCGGATCTGCTGCTGCTGGTGCGGCGGGAAGACGTCGATGATGCGGTCCACCGAGGTCGGGGCGTCCTGGGTGTGCAGGGTGGCGAAGCACAGGTGGCCGGTCTCGGCGGCCGTGATGGCCAGGGAGATCGTCTCCAGGTCCCGGAGCTCCCCCACCATGATGACGTTGGGGTCCTGGCGCAGGGCGTGGCGCAGGGCCTCAGAGAAGGACTTGGTCTGCTGGCCGACCTCGCGCTGGAGGATGACCGACATCTTGTCCTCGTAGACGAACTCGATGGGGTCCTCCACGGTCAGGATGGTCTTGCGCTGGGTGGTGTTGATGCTCTCGACCAGGCTGGCCAGGGTCGTGGACTTGCCGGACCCGGTGGGGCCCGTGATCAGGACCAGCCCGCGCGGCTCGGAGGCGAGCTTGACCACCGAGGGCATGAGTCCCAGGTCCTTGGGGGAGGGGATCTTTGCCGGGATGACGCGGAACACGGCGCCCACGCCCTTGCGCTGCTGGTAGACGTTGACGCGGAAGCGCGAGACGTTGGGGACGGACAGCGAGGTGTCGAGCTCCCACTGCTCCTCGAAGCGGGCGCGCTGGTCGTCGTAGAGCACGGAGTAGATCATCTTCTTCGCGTCATCCGCGGTCAGCGGGGCCAGCCCCTCGAGAGGGACGATGTCGCCGTGGATGCGGACGAGCGGTGGTTTCCCGACCACAAAATGGACGTCCGAGGCGCCCTTCTGGACGCCCGCGGTGAGCACTTCGACGAGTTCAGGCACGGTTCCTCCTCCGGAACGCGCTCTTGCGGGGACGCTTGGGGCTGGGCCGGCCGCGGGCGCCGGAGCGCAGGCTGCCCGGCCGGGCCGGGCGCGCGGACCCCGGGACGCGGGGGCGCAGGCCGCCCCGGGGACTCTCGGGGGCGGCGGACGGGGCGGGCGGCTCCGGCTGCGCTTCGGTGGAGCCGTGTTCGCTCCAGACCACGGCCTTGCCGCCCGAGAAGATCTTGTCGATGGCGTAGAAGGCGCGGGTCTCCGGGTTCATGATGTGGACGATGAGCCAGCCGTAATCCAGCGCCCGCCAGGTATCGCTGCGCTTGCCGTCCGCGTGCAGGGCGTGGATGCCGTACGCCTTGAGCGCCTGGCGCACGCCGTCCTCGACCGCGGCGAGGTGCGGGGTCGACGCGGCGCAGACCAGCAGGACGTAGTCCGTCAGCGAGGTCATGGGGCGCACGTGGAGGAGCGCGATGCGCTCGCCTTTCTTGTCGTCGGCCGCGCGGGCGGCGAGGATGGACAGGTTCTTCTGGAGAAGCATCAGTAGGCTCCCGCCTGCAGGTTCTTTCGGAGCCGGGAGCGCAGGTCGTCCTCGGTCCGATAGGCGATGTTCTCCAGGGCCGCGGTAGTGAGCCGCGCGATGGTGGTCAGGGTGCGGGACAGCTCGTGGCGGTCCTCGGGGTCGAGGGGGGCGGCCCGATGGAACACGATGTAGCCCATGCTGCGGCGCTTGCCCGGGAATACCACCTGATAGGTGGAGTCATCCACCCAGGCGCTGCCGGCCGGGGAGGCGGGGGACTGGGCGGCCTCGCCCGCGGACTGGAATTCGCCCGAGACGTGGATGAGCTCCATCTCGTCGTTGAACTCGTTGTAGACGAAGGCGCCCGCGCACCAGTCCCCCTCGAGGTAGGGGAAGAGGCGTTCCATCACCTTCTGGATGAGTACCTTGGCGTTCGGGAAGGGCTCCAGCAGGAGCTGGCTCAAGTCGAGGAGCAGGGTCAATTCGTTGGAGGAGCGGCGCAGGCGTCCCGAGAGCACCTGGACGATCTGCGCGAAGAAGCCCATGGCGAGCACGGGATGGGATTCCAGCCAGCGGTTGAGCTCGTCGCGGCCCAGCCGGCAGAGGGTCACTTCCCCGGCGGCGAGGGCGTCGGCGGAGCGGGTCACCGCGTCGATGAGCACCATTTCGCCGAAGCAATCGCCGGGCCCCAGCACGGCGAGTTCCTTGTAGGCGATGGCGCCGCCCTTTCCGGCGAGAGGAGCACGGTCCGCGCCTGCAAGGACGGCGGCTCCTTGGCCGCCGTCCTCCTGCGAGCGGAGCTTCTTGGCGATGCGGACGTGGCCCTGGGAGATGAAGTAGAGGCTGTCGCCCGGGCTGCCCTCGGCGAAGACCTCGGCGCCATCGGCGTAGTCGACCGTGGTCAGGAACTGGCTGAGGTTCTCCAGCTGGTCGTCCGGGATCCGGCTGAAGAGCTTGAGGGATTTGAGGAGCTGCAGCTTGTTCTGTTCGCCCATGGGGTTAGATGTCCTCCCGCCGCACGACCTTCCGGCCCACCAGCTGCTCGAAGCTGGGCATGTTCTGCACGAGGCGCGCGGCCTCCTCGATCTCCACTAGCCCCGATTTCACGAGTTGTGCCAGCGAGGAGTCCATGGACTGCATGCCGAACTTGGCCCCGGTGTCGATGGCCTGGTAGATCATGTGGGTCTTGCCCTCGCGGATGAGGTTGGACACGGCCGGGGTCGTGACCATGACCTCGCGGGCCGCGATGCGGCCCTGGCCATCCGCGCGCGAGAGCAGGTTCTGGCTGATGACCCCGCGCAGGGCGACCGCGAGCTGGACGCGGATCTGGGTCTGCTGGTGCGGGGGGAAGACGTCGATGATGCGGTCGATGGTCGACGGGGCGTCCTTGGTGTGCAGCGTCCCGAAGCAGAGGTGACCGGTTTCGGCCGCGGTGATGGCCAGGGCGATGGTCTCGAGGTCGCGCATCTCGCCGATGAGGATGACGTCCGGGTCCTGGCGCAGGGCGCCCTTGAGGGCGTTGGCGAAGGATTTCGTGTTCTGCCCGACCTCGCGCTGGCGGACGATGCACTTCTTCGACTCATAGACGAACTCGATGGGGTCCTCGACCGTCAGGATGTGCTCGCTGCGGGTGGAGTTGACCTGGTCGATGAGGGCGGCCAGGGTCGTGGATTTTCCCGACCCGGTCGGGCCCGTCACCAGGACCAGTCCGCGGGGCAGGGCGGCCATGTCCACGATGGCCTTGGACAGGCGGAGCTGCTCCGGGGTGGGTATCTTCGAGGTGATGACGCGCATGACGGCCTCGACCCCGTTCTTCTGGAGGAGGACGTTGACGCGGAACCGCGCGAAGCCGCTCACGGCGAAGGAGCAGTCGAGCTCCCAGTTGTCCTCGAAGCGCGCCCGCTGCTCTTCGTAGAGGATGGAGTAGATGAGGCGCTTGGACTCATCGGCGTTGAGGACCGGGAAGCCGGGGACCTCCTGGATGTCGCCGTCGACGCGCATCATGGGCGGCTTGCCGACGACGAGATGGATGTCGCTGGCGCCGGAATCGACCGCCGTCTTCAGTACCTGGACCAATTCCATTGGGAAACCCCCATTGTCATTGCGCCCCTTCGCGGAGGCGGGTACAGCGCCCGTGGTCGCGGCCGATGACCGCCGTGACCGAGACCTGGGTGTTCTCCTCCAGCGCGGAGAGGACTTCCTCCTCCGGACACCCCAGCGCCGCCGCCACGCTGCGGGCCGCGCCGTTGCGGCCGGTCCGGTCGAGGAACCGCGTCCGGGCCTCTCCGCCCGCCGCGTTGCCGAAGTGCAGGACGTCGAGGCCCTGCAATCTTAATAATTTTGTCGCGCGCAAGGCGATTCCAGGTTGGTCGGAAGCGTTGAGCACCTCGATGGTGAGCGCCGCCGGGCCCTCCGGCATGCCGCGGGCCCGGCTGAACACCCCGCCGAGGAACGGGTGCAGGAGCCGGCGCGACGAGGGGAATTGGGCGAGCCGGATGTCGCGGACGGAGAGCCTCCCCAGCTCCCGGCCGATGAGCAGGAGGTCGTAGAGGTGGGGCGGGTCCGTCCAGCGCACGGCCCCCGCGTCCCGTCCGGCGGCCCGGACGAAGTCGATGAGGAAAAGCGGCTTGGCCAGGAGCGGGGCGAGCCAGGAGCGGAGCTCCTGGGGGAAGGCCGGCCGGACCTCCGCGGGAACTTCGAGCTCGAGCCAGAAATCGGGACGTCCGCCCCCGTCCCTGGGCCAGAGGGGGTCCTGGGCCAGGAGCGCGAGGGCGTCCCGGCTCATCGCCTCGGCGGCGGCCCCGGAGTCCTCCTGCCGGGCGTAGACCGCCCCGTAGGTGTCGGCCAGGGTCCGCGGGGCCTTTTCCTGGGGTTGCTGGGGGCGCGGGGTCTGGGGCGGGATGACCGCGAGCTCGAGGCTGTGGGTGGCGGGGCTGTACACCGCCAGGTAGAGGGTCGGGGGGAGGACTCCCGCCTGCCCCTGGAAGCGCATGGAGACCAGGGCCGTCATGGAGTCCATGCGGCGCAGTATCTTCGCCGGGGCGGAGGAGCGGTCCAGCCAGGCCGCGCCCGCGAGCGCGGCCAGGACGCAGGCGGCCAGCGCCCGGCCGGTCCAGATGGAGCGGGTCTCGGAGTCGCTCACGAAGGGGATAGCGCCGCGTTCCACGCGAGGGCGCCGGAGGGGTGGAGCCAGCGGCCGGTCTCCAGGATGTGTTCGATCTTCCGGCGCACGGCCTCGCGGTAGCCCTCGGCGAGGTCGGCCAGGGCGGCGCGGCGGATCAGCCGCGCCTGCGGGAAGTCGCGGTCCGCGGAGCAGGCGTCCGCGGTGTAGATGAGCCGGTCGAGGGCGCTCATGCGCGCGCTGCCCAGGGCGTGGTTGCGGATGGCGCTCAGGACCTCGGGGTCCGACACGCCGAAGCGGCGGCGGGCCAGGTCCGAGCCGATGTGGGCGTGGAGCAGGAGCGGCTTCTGCCGCGCCGTCTCCTCCCGGTAGGGGACGCGGAGCCGGCGCCGGCGCGCGTAATCCGCCATCTTCCCGATGGGGATGCAGCGGCCGCAGTCGTGGAGCAGTCCGGCGAGGGCCGCCCGCTCGGCGTCGAGTCCATGGCGGATGGCCAAGACCGCGGCCTGCCGCGCGACGGACACCGTGTGCTCGAAGCGCTCGGGGCCGAGCTCCCGGGCCAGCCGGTCGTAGAGGTCCAGGCCGTAGAGGGAATGCCTGCGGACGTGCTTGAGGACCCGGCGGGGGAGGGCGTGCGACAGGTCCTCCCCGGTCAGGCAGCGGCGGCGCGCGTCCGTCGAGGAGAGGTCCGGGAAGCGGCCCGGGATGAATGTGAAGCGGGGAAGGCCCGGTCCCTTGGGCAGGGCCGGAGCGGGGGCTGCCGCGCGGCGTCCCACCGCGAAGCGGCAGAGCCGCGCCAGTTCCCCCGGGCGCTTCCAGGAGCCGAAGTCCGCCAGAGCGTCGGAGCCGATGAGGAATACCAGCTCCGCGCCAGGATGCTTCCGGTTCAGGTGGCGCAGGGTCTCCCAGGTGTAGGTCGTGCGTCCGCGCCGCACCTCGAAGGGATCGACTTTCACGATGCGGCGCCGCGCGGCGGGGAGGCAGTCCCGCACGGCCAGTTCGGTCAGCCGGAGGCGGCGTTCGCCGGAAGCGTTCGCCCCGGGCTTCAAGGGGGAGCGGTAGGCGGGAACCACGCGGACGCGGTCGGGCCGCAGGGTCCGGATGGCGGCGTCCAGCATCAGCATGTGGGCGCGGTGCGGCGGGTCGAAGCTCCCACCGTAGACCAGTATCCTCATCCCGTCGATTATCTCAAATCCGCCCTCTCACCGCTACCCTGATGGGCCGGCCGCTCCTGCCTGGACCCCCCACCCGCAGCGAAGCGAGGGAACTTTTTGGCCGGGTCGATCGTATAGATAGGGGAGACCCATGGGTTCCCGCATCCCGGCCGATAGGATAGAACAGCACATCCTGCTGCTGCGCGGTCGCCGCGTTCTTCTGGACCGCGACTTGGCGCGACTATACCGAGTCAAAACCATCGCTCTTCGACAGCAGGTAAAACGGAACCGGGCGCGATTCCCGGATGATTTCCTTCTCCGATTGAGTCGTAAAGAAGCGACCGCGTTGGTATCACAGGGTGTGATACCTTCAGCCAGAAGTCTGGGCGGGTACCTGCCCTACGCATTCTCCCAGGAAGGCGTAGCCATGTTGTCCAGCGTGCTGCGCAGCCCTGAAGCGCTGCGCGTGAATATCGAGATCATGCGGGCATTCGTCCGACTTCGGGAAGTCCACTCATCCCATGAGCGACTGTCGCGTCGGCTGGACGATCTGGAACGGCGATGTGATGGGAGATTCCAGGAGGTTTTCATCGCCATCCGGCGGCTCATGAATCCGCCCGATCGGCCTCGCCGCCGGATAGGGTTCTATCCGCACTCTCCATAAGAATCCACGGGGTGCAGCCAAGCCGATTGCGAGGCGGGCGGCTTGACAGGGTCGGAGGAGAAGCGGGATGACGGGATGCTCTAGCCGAGGATCTTCTTGACCTCGGTGAGGATCTTGTCCATCCCCGTCCCCTTTTGGAGAGCGCCGTCGGAGCCCTTGAGATGGCCTTCCTGCTTCTCCTTGGAGATGTCCCGGCCGGTCATGATGAGGATCTTGGCCTTGGTCCGGGTCTTGGTCCGGACGTCCAGCGCCGGGGTCGTGGGGTTCAGACCCGGCATCCCCATGTCGAGCAGGATGAGGTCGGGGGTGAGCGTCTTGAGCTTGCTCTCGATGGCTTCCGCGGAGGCGGCGGATTCGACGGCGATCCCCTCGGCCTCGAGGGCGGTTTTAAGGAAATCCGCCATGTCGGGCTCATCGTCAGCGATCAAGACCATCTTCTGCGCCATAGACTCCTCCGGAGACCCCTGAATAGGCCGTCGGGCCAGGAACACATAGTACCCCTAGGCGAAGCCCTCGTCAAGGTTTCGCTATCTCCCGTAATGAGTTGTTTCGCCCACGTCTCGGCCTGACGCTTGGATCGGCGGCGCGCACGAACGTGCGGGCCGATGGTGCTGTGCCCGGGCACAGCTGCAAATGTCCGCTGCCCGCGACCGCCGTAGCCTGCGGCGGGCTCCCGGCGCCGCCTTGACGCTTCCGGCGGGGGAATGGTACTTTCGCTCCATGGTTCCCTCGACAGATGCCGTCGCCGGGGCCGAGCAATCGGCCGAAGAAGTCGTCGTTTCCAGGGACGGCGCGGTCGGCGTCGTCCGCCTCAACCGGCCCAAGGCCCTCAACGCCCTCAGCTACGGGGTCGTCGACCGGGTCATGGACGCCCTGGCCGGGTTCGACCGGGACCCGGCGGTGGGCTGCCTGCTCCTGGCCGGGTCGCGGAGGGCTTTCGCGGCCGGAGCCGACATCAAGGAACTCGAGAGCGAGACCCTGCAGGATATGGTCCTCAAGCGCCCCATGGTGGCCTGGGACCGCATCCGGCGCGTGGCCAAGCCTATCGTCGGCTCGGTCAACGGGTTCGCCCTCGGGGCCGGCTGCGAACTGGCCATGTCCTGCGACATCCTGGTGGCGGGGGAGGACGCGGTCTTCGCCCAGCCCGAGATCAACCTGGGCGTCATCCCCGGGGCGGGGGGCACCCAGCGCCTGACCCGGGCCGTGGGCAAGGCCGTGGCCATGGACATGATCCTCACCGGACGGCGCATGGGCGCGGCGGAAGCCCTCCAGCGCGGCCTGGTCAGCCGGGTGGTCCCGGCCGAAGCCGCTTTCGACGAGGCGCTCAAGCTGGCGCGGGAGATCGCGGCCATGCCCGCCATCGCCGCCCTGCTGGCCAAGGAGGGCGTGGCCCGGGCGCCCGAGATGGACCTGGACACCGCCCTGGAGTACGAGCGCAAGCTCTTCTACATCATCTTCGGGACCGAGGACCAGAAGGAAGGGATGAAGGCCTTCCGCGAAAAGCGTCCGGCCGCGTTCCGGGGACGCTGACATGGCCGAGCCCGCGGAAGTCCAGGCTGTGGTGACGGCGGCGGTCGCAGGCGGCGTCCTGTCGGTGGTCCTCAACCGGCCGGACCGGCACAACGCCCTCACCGGCGAGATGCTCGACGCGCTCTCCGCCGCGCTCCGGACCGCGGAGAAGGACGACGCGGTGCGGGTCCTGACCCTCACGGGGGCCGGGGTGGCCTTCTGCGCGGGCTTCGACGCGGACGAGGCCCGGCGGCCCGGGCGGCTCGCCGAGTTCCGTCGGTCGCTCTATGGGATCGCCGGGCGGCTGAACGCGCTGGAGAAGCCGGTGCTCTGCGCCGTCAACGGGACGGCTTCCGGCGCGGGACTGTGCCTGGCCCTGGCCTGCGACATCCGGCTCTGCTCCGCGGGCGCGAAGCTGGTCCCGGATTTCATCGCGAGCGGGCTGGTCCCCGACGGCGGTGCCACGCATCGTCTGGCGCGGTCCCTGGGTTCCGCCGTGGCCCTTGAGCACGCCTGGACCGGCAAACCCATCCAGCCGACCCAGGCGGAGGCGAGCGGGCTGGTGAACCGGGTGGTCCCGTCCGACGAGCTTCCCAAAGCCCTGCGCGAGCTCACGGCACGCCTGGTCAAGGCCCCGGCCGCAGCCCTGGGGCTCACCAAGCGCGCCATGGCCCGGGCCCTGCAGAACGACTTCGCGGAACAGTCCGAGTACGAATCCCGCCTGCAGGCGATCCTGACCGATTCCTAGATAAAATGGACGAGCCGGCAACCCCTAGTGTAGTGTCTCCAACGCTTCTTTACATTACCGGCTTCGTCGTCCCGGCGAAAGCCGGGACCTAGGAATTGCCGTTAAGCCGTAAGTCTGGACCCCGGGTCAAGCCCGGGGTGACGGATGTGATTGGACTTATGACGTACTGCAGTGGGGGTTGCCGGCTCGTCAATTTATCTAGCGGCGGCCTCCCCGGACTGTGCCCGGGCACAGTCGCCCAGAAGGTTCGGGCCAGCCGTCATACCGGCGCCAGCCGGAAGCCGGCGTGTGGAACGGATTCAACATCCTGTTCTGACGCCTGGACCCCGGCTTTCGCCGGGGTGACGACTGGCGCCTGGACCCCGGCTTTCTCCGGGGTGACGACTGACGCCTGGACCCCGGCTTTCGCCGGGGTGACGACTCACGGACGGCGCGAAATTATCCGGTCTGAGCACTAGGGTCTGAGGTAGAAGTTCTGCGTGCTGTTGGGCTCGGCCTTCCGGATGAACAGCCGCTTCTCGGCGGCGACCCCCAGCAGGGTCTGGTAGACGTCCGTGAGGATGGGCCGGCCGGCGTAGTAGCCGTGGCCCAGCCCGCCGATCCCCAAAGTGGGCGCGTCGATCTCCCCCACGTTGATGATGTCCACGTCCGGGATCAGAGCGCAGCCGCCCATGCGGCGGCCCTTGTTGTAGGTCTCCGAGGCCGCGATCGCGTTGTCGTTGTAGGAGCAGTAGACGGTGATGCGCTGCGCCAGGAACTTGATTTTGGGGGCCAGGGTCTTGAA
>Ga0209211_10008465_pt1 | contig 14059 bp, 13 predicted proteins | sample RifGroA2_FD_183992 | JGI IMG/M metagenome (GOLD analysis project Ga0209211, IMG submission 183992) | Groundwater microbial communities from Rifle, Colorado, USA - Groundwater A2 (SPAdes) (version 2) | ecosystem: Environmental > Aquatic > Deep subsurface > Groundwater | place: Rifle, Colorado...
GGCGGGGGTTGCCCCCTACGGGGTGCCGAGTAGGGCAAATTCCGAAGAATTTGACCGTCTGTTGCCATTGTTGTTGTTAAAATTTATATTACATTCTTAATTTTTGTGAGAAAACAGAATTAAGAGGGTGGCTGCTGGGATTACCACGAGCTTTTTTGTAAGAAAAAAACCTCGGAAAATATCATCGGTGGTATTTCACTTCGTTCAATACCACTTTCACAAAATAATGATAGGAATTCAGAGAATTAAAAGGGTGGCTGCTGGGATTTGAACCCAGACTAGAGGATCGCTGCTCACCATAAAGTAAGCAATGTTCTTTTCTCTGGCAAACCACATTGAAGCAATTATTGTGCAATAACTAAATATCTCATGCAAACAATTGAGTCCCCAGTGCTGCCAGGTTACACTACAGCCACCATGCTATGAGAGAATAATAAGGAGTCATTTATATATTTTTTTTAAATAAAGTAACTATATACTGTTAATCTAAACAAAAAGGGGTTATATTATCTAAAATCTTAAAAATATCAAGACAAAGAATTTTTAATATTTATGCTAAACCCGCAGTATACACATTTTTTTATGCTTTTTTTTGAAATCGGTTTTAAAGGCATATAATTCATAGAATGCCCGCATTTCTTGCATTTTATTTTGTATAAGTTCATGTTTACCTCTTTTTTTCTTTCTTCTTAATATTTTCTGCTCCCAATCCTGTTTTCTGCTCTTCACCAGTTTGTGGGACGCAGTCCCCAGTCTCATGAGGAATTTTTAAAATGGTTATATAAAACTGACTAAATTTATAAAAATAAAAAATAAATTAAAAAATATCATAGTGAACGTGTGGCTTCGCCCAGGAACTATAATAAGTGACCTACATTTTTATACAAAACGTGTCACTTATTATATTTGTCGAACATAACAAATTATATAAGTATTTATGTTCGACATTATAAAAAAATACAAATAATCATCCAAAAATAAAACTAAAACCTTCTTTTATTTTTTTATCGTCGTCATCCTTACTCGCCTGATTATTCTCTTGTGTTTCTGTTGGTAATGTATTTTCTGTAATAATTATATTTGGAGTAGGTTCTTCAGTATTATTATTTTCAGTATTGTTGCTTACAAGAGCATTGCTCTCGACAGGATTATTTCCAAGAGTATTACTCTCAATAAGATTATTATCAGCATTGTTAAAATCTCCAACTTTCTTTTGGTCGACGACTGCTTCTTTTATATCTTTGAACAATGATTTAAGGGATTCATCATTTCTTAAATCAAAATACTCAAAGAATTTTTGCGTAAGCTTCAATAAATAAGTTCTACCGTATTTTTCTTTGACGACAAAACCCATTTCCATTAATTGGGAAATATGATCATACGCCTTATTAGTTCTGATTCTGATTACATCGCTCTGCAGCATTGGCTGTTTCCATGCAATAACAGCAAGTGTTTCAACAATGGTCTTGCTAAGTTCTGTATGTGGATTAATCTGCCTTACTAATTCTATATATTGTTCATGAGTTGTAAGCTTCCATGAATTGCCTTCTTCCATAACAACAATAGAACTGTTCTTGTCTTCATAATGCTTTTTCAGTTCAAACAATTTGTCTCTGATAATATTAGTATCTCTAACTTTGACAAGCTTTCCTATCTCTTCTAATTCCATCTTTCTTCCAGAGGCAAACAAAAGCGCCTCGATTTTGTCTCTTAATTCCATGTTCTCAATCTCATAATTTCAATATTATAATTTAAATCTCATACTTTCAATTTTATATTGTCAATATTATTCTTTCAATCTTAAAATATAAACCGATTTCTATTCATAAAACATAATAAATTCTCTAAAAATGAAGAAATTAATATACTTTTCGCTTTCGCTCCATTGGACAAATTTCAGGCTAGATTATAAGCAAAAAGCCATGAAAAACATGGTGTTGTCCAATGCTCAAAACAGGCTATATCTTGAAAATTAGGGTGTTTTAGCCAATATTAACCATTTCACTGGACAACCTGCTGTGAGGTATTTAAACTCCTGCCTTCTTTAAGTAATTGTTGTTTTTGATTTGGCTAGCAAAATCATGAACAACACCCTTCCATCCTTGGAGCCATTGTTAGTGTCTTAAACAGGCATTTTCAATGCAGCTCATAATAAAGAGGATGTTGAAATAAAATGCGAAAAGCAAACGAAGGAGAATAAAATGGAAAAAGTAAATGAAAAAGTAAATAGGCAAATACAAACTAATTTGCCGCAAAAGAAATTTAGTGCAGGAGCTATTTCTGCATCAGTTTGGCAAAACTCTGGCCAAAAAGATGGCAAAGAGTTTGAGTATGCCAGTCTTTCTTTAGAAAGATGCTACAAAGATAAGGAAGGCAATTGGCAGCACACTAGCACCCTGAGAGTAGCAGATCTGCCAAAGGCAGTTGTAGTGCTTTCAAAAGCTTATGAATTCCTTGTTTTAAGGGAAAAAGCAGAGGCACAATAATTGTAAGAGCAATTAAAGTACAAAAGCATAAATTGTTGCTGAAATACAATATTGCTAAAAAGCCTGAAATCACAAGCAGCTTATGATTTTTGTCGTCGGAAATAGGTATTACTACCACTAAAAAATGCCGTAAAATTTCCGACGAATACGGAATCTTTTTAATTTTTTTATTTTTATTTATATATGTCTTTCGGCTAATATCGGAATAGCTTCAGCTCTGCTGAAAAATTTCCGAAAAAATTCAGATTAAGCATTTTAAGGAGTTAGACTATTATAGAGTCTAGCCTAGCATAAAATATTTAACATTGGAGGTGTTACATATGTTGGCAAAAAAAATGAATGAAGAAGATGTGAGAGAAATGAAAGAAGTGGATGAGGAAGTAGCTGATGAAGATGCTGCTAAGCCTAAGAATATTAGTAAGGTAGAAGACCTGCCAGGAGTAGGCGCAGCCACAGCTGAAAAATTAAAGCTTTCTGGTTTTGATAGCTTAATGGCGATTGCTGTTGCCACACCAGGAGAGCTTATTGATGCATCTGGGGTGACAGAAAGCGTTGCAAGAAAAATAATTAATGTGAGCAGAGATGCCCTTGAAATGGGTTTTGAGTCTGGTGAAGAACTGTTAAGGAAAAGGGAAAGGATTAGTAAAATATCAACAGGCAGCAAAGCATTTGATAATATACTTGGCGGTGGCGTTGAAACCTGCGCAATAACTGAATGTTTTGGCCAGTATGGCTCTGGAAAAACACAACTTGCACACCAATTAGCTGTAAATGTTCAAGGCTATGGTGAAAACGCTGTTGTAGTATATATTGACACAGAAAACACATTCAGGCCTGAAAGAATCAAGCAGTTTGCAGAAGGCGCAGGTCTTGAATTTGATAAAGTGCTGAAAAATGTATTTGTAGCAAGAGCATATAACTCAGATCACCAAATGCTGCTAGCAGAGAAAGTTGAAGATCTCATAACAAAAAAGAAATTAAATGTTAAATTGGTTATTGTTGATTCATTAACAGCACATTTTAGGGCAGAGTTTGTCGGCAGAGGCACTTTGGCAGAGCGACAGCAAAAATTGAATAAACATATGCATACGCTCGCAAAGATAGCTGATTTGTATAACCTTGCTGTTTATGTCACAAACCAAGTCATGGCAAAACCAGACCAATTCTTCGGCGATCCAACAGAAGCAATCGGCGGCCATATTGTTGCGCACAATTCAACGTTTAGAGTTTATTTAAGAAAAGGCAAGAAAGGCAGCAGAGTTGCTAAACTTGTTGACGCGCCAGCATTGCCGGATGCAGAATGCACATTCTGGGTCAAAGAGGATGGTGTGAGAGATTCTTAAATTTTTGATTTTTTAATTTTTTAATTTTTTAAAATGGTAAGATATTATTTAGATACTTGTATATGAAGAGATTTTTATGAAGATAGAACAAGCAAAAATGAAAAACCTCTTGGAAAATATGCAGGGCAATTATTTATGCACATAATTAAAACGATTAAAAATAGTTGCAAAACTAGCTTCTTTTCATATTTTTTTACAATTTCGATGCAACCTATCGAAAAACTTTTATTGTTGATATGTTTATTTGCCATTGGTATAAACCTCTTCTAAGATTATGTGCTAAAAATCTTAAAAATAAGGAGGTTTATACTACTTCTTACTTGTTTAAACATTAAAATTATTGAGAATTAAGACTTGATGTCAAACTAAGGATATATAAAGATTTAGGAAGAAACATGCATTAACCAAGAGGGAATGATTTAACTTGGTTGGTTAACCTATTAATTTCCTTTGTAGAAATTTTATTAGGAAATTCACTTTCGAAACTTGCTAAAATGTTCTTTCTCAGCCTATAAGTATCTGCATTTTTTGCATAAGCAGTCCAACCCTCCATAAAATCGTAGATATCATCATAATCAACTGCTCCTTTCTTGTATTTTTCCTTCAAAAACAGGAGATTGTTTTTCATTTTTCTCAAGTTTGGCTTTTTGAGCAGCTTATGATAACAAAAAACCCTTAATCCGAGAAAGCTCATACTAGTTCCGTATGCAAATATCTTAGACTTATCTTTGTGTAACTGAAGATTTAGCTTAGTTTTCAAAAAATATTCAATGCTTTTTTTATAAAATTCCAGCTGTTCCTTATCATGTTCAAGAATAACAAAGTCGTCAACGTATCTGATATAATATCTAGCTTTTAATGTATGTTTGATAAAATAATCAAGCTCATTAAGGTAAATATTTGCAAAAAATTGTGAAGTGAGATTGCCAAGAGGCATTCCTTTGCCAGCAAACACTGATGAATAATTTGCAAGAATTTTTTTGATTAACCACAGAACTCTTTTGTCAGCTATTCTTTTTTTGATGATGCTAATCAATATTTTATGGTCAACATTCTCAAAGTATTTATTTATATCAGCCTTTAGAATATAACATTTGACTGTATTGTTTTTGCTTGCTTTTGTTTTGAACACATCAAAACGCTGAACTGCCTTCAGTGTCCCTTTGCCAATCCTATTAGCATAGCTGTCATAAATAAACAATTTGTCAAAAATCGGCCCAATTATGTTGCATAAAGCATGATGAACAACCCTATCACGAAAATCGGACTTGCTTATTTTTCTTGTTTTGGGATCGCAAATAATGAAATGTACCAAAGGTTTAGGAGCATAAGAATGCAGCAACAATTCAGAACGCAATAGGAGGAGATTAGTTTCAAGATCTTTCTCAAAATCAATGACATACTGCTTTTGTGTTTTATGTCTTCTTGCTTTTTTAAATGCTAAGAGAAGATTATCATATGAACATAACCCCTTCCATAAATCTCGTTTGTTATCCATGAATAATAATCGGCTTTAAGCTGGACTATTCCGACGACACGATTGTTGTCATTGCCTAAGTTGTTGTTGCCATTAAGCCTAGACCTGTTGTTAAGCCTGTTAACGCACAAGACCCGCCACAGTGTAGCTCTTTTGCTGTATATTGCACTGCTGTTTCAGCCTTATACCCCTGAGAGCATGTGTCACAGCTGTAATTTATCAGATTGGAACGTGTTCAGTCTGAAGGTTTCATAACTTTGTCGCCAAAGCCATAGCAAAAAAGCATGTAGCCCAGCTTAACCCTAATATTTAATTAGAGATAAAGCCGAGAAGTGAGTATAAGAAAAAAGAAGTATAAAAACCTTCCTATTTTTTCGCGGCGCCTGCGGCGTACCCAGACGCTACCCCGACGACACGATCGCCGTCAACGCCAAAGTAGTAGTAGCCACTAAGCCAAGACCTGCCGCAAAGCCTGTCAACGCACAAGACCCGCATTTCTGCATGATCTTGAGGAGGTGATGTCAAATATAAACCCATATTTGTATCATAATTATATGTTCTCTTGTTATATTCGAATGTCTTCTGAACAAATGGCACAACCATTTCTACAGGGTATATCGAAAATGCTTTATGAATTACTTGGTCCTCTTTTACTATTTCATCTTGTCTCATGTCTCTATCAATAATCAGGTCTTTTCTCCTTAATGTTTCAACATTTACTGAATTAAATTGGTCTGCATTTAGTTCAACATAATTAGGGGCAACATATCTCAGCAAAACTACATTTTGTGCAGATTCGCTTCTCTGATTATCACCAAGACCATAAACAACTGTTTCAGAACCGCTTACTTTAAAGGGTTTCATATCTTTTACTGCTCTGGCAGCATATTCCGCATCAATTGCAGCAAAAAGGTCATCTTGAGTTTCAACAACGCCTCTGATTCCAGTCAAAAGTGGAGAATCTGCTTGGAGCTTTACCTGGTCTTCAAAGATTAAACACAGATCTGCAAGGTTAAAATAATTATTGCCCCATACGTTTATCTTTGCTTGGTCTTGTGAAGTAAGAGCATCTAACCTTTTCTTAAGAACAACATTGCCGCCTGCAAATATTCTTCCTTCTTTTCTTAATGCAGGAACAGTGTAAGGGATTGCGCCTTGTTTTACGTCAAAAGCATCAATTTCTGTTGTAATTGTGACTGTCTGTCTTGGGGTTCCTTGATTCATTGCTGTTATTAAATTATTATCTGTCATGGTTTCACCTTTGATTGAATATGTAGGTTATACGCATGGAAATCATGAAGAATTTATAAATGTTTCTGTTACAATTGAGTAGTAAAGTATATTTTTCAGATTTGATTATTAAAGAACTTAAGATTGAATATGGTAAGAATAGATTAAGATACCAACTTAAGATAATATCCTCTCTTTTATTTTCTCCTCATCTAAATTCTTCATTCCCTGTTTTCTAAAGAAAACACACACATTTTTAATATCTCTTTCTAATAATTCGTTTGCATTTGACGTCCTTACTTCAGTTGCCTGCGAGAAATCAATAAATACAGGATTTCCATCATAATTAAGTATATTGAATGCGCTTAAATCACCATGAACAAGCTTAGCCTTTTTCCATAACAATTCAATATATTCGATAATCTTGTCAAAAAATTCCTTTAAATTTTCAGGAGGATTATTTTTAAGCTGAAGAGCGATATAATCATCGCCGATATACTCCAAAACAAGAATGTGGTCGAGAACAGCCAATGGCAAAGGCACCCTTACTCCTGCTTCTCTTGCTTTTAACAGGTTTCTGTACTCTCTCTGTGTCCATGCAAAGATTATTCTTCTTCTGTGTTTTTTCAGATACTGATATCTTTGATCTAATTTAATATAGTCATACATCTTGTTAAAGTTGCATGATTCTAAACGATATATTTTTACTATTACTTTTTTCTTTTCTTTTGTTTCAGCAGTGAATATGTTTGCTTCCTTGCCAACTGAAATTGGGCTTTGAAGCTTCTCAAAATGCCCTTGACTGATTAGTTTGAATAAATTTCTAAGGGTATAATTATCAAACACATTACCCCATACTTTCCAGATTTCTTTAGATTTATGAGCCATATTTGGTATAAAATAAGGGTTAAATATAAGTTTTGGGGTTTGGAATAGATAATGAAGTAACTAATTCATCAAAACACCCCAAAAACCATCTATTTTATATACATCCTAATCATTAATAGTCATAAGCCATAAATATGCATATTGGTCCTTTTATGAGTAGAAACATCGTGTTTCAGCTGTGAATAAGAGCCACTCTTGCATATAACAGCCCGGCACGAGAGTACTCAATGGAGCTCATGCTAAATGCTTGCAATGAACTTGGGAGTTAGTGTTTCGGGCAACAAAGCTTTATTTAAGGAAATAAAGCTTAAATCATGCTTAAATGGTTTTAGAACAAGCTAAATATTCATTTCATCGCGCTATTTTGATGTTAGAACCTGAAAAAGGTCGTAAAGTAGAAATAAGTCAAAATATAGATTAATAAAGTAAATGATAACTAAAGCATTAGTAATTACATAGTTCACATAATTAACTTAAAACTACTTTAAAAATAGCTTGTTCTAGATAATTCATAATAGAAAAATCGTAAACAGAAGGAGTAAAGCTCATGATTATCATTTCGTATGTATCCTATATATGTAAGCTGTTACATGTACAATACAGATAGATTTTGGTTAAAGATAATATAGATTATAGGTTCAAACGAAATTAGATAACTGCTTGCTTCTTCTATAAGTGGAGGATTGAGAAACATGGGTAAAATCAGCCCAGTAAGTGCAAAATATATTGTTAATGCGAACATAGATATTGATGGTGTAGTAGACAGGCCAGATGTAATTGGAGCAATTTTCGGCCAAACTGAAGGTTTGCTTGGAGCAGATCTGGAATTAAGAGAACTTCAAAGATCTGGTAGGATTGGAAGAATAGAAGTTAATGTTGACACCAAGACAGGAAAAACAGTTGGAAAAATAATTATTCCTTCTAGCTTAGATAAAGCAGAAACAGCTATTGTAGGTGCTGCTTTAGAAATCATTCAAAGAATTGGACCTTGCAACGCTAAAATTAGAGTTGAAAACATAGAAGATGTTAGAGTCAGCAAGAGACAGTTTGTCATTGAAAGAGCAAAGGAATTATTAAAGAATTTGATGGAAACATCTATTCCAGACAGCCAAGAATTGGCTGATGAGGTTGCATACTCAGTAAGAGTTATGGAAATAACTGAGTTTGGTGAAGATAGATTGCCAGCAGGTCCTCAGATAGATGAGTCTGATGAGATTGTCATTGTAGAAGGAAGAGCAGACGTAATCAATCTTTTGAAGCATGGAATAAAAAATTCTATAGCTATCAACGGCACTTCTGTTCCGCAAACAATAGTGGAGCTTGCAAAGAAGAAAATAGTTACAGTATTTGTTGACGGCGACAGAGGCGGAGATTTGATAATTAAGGAATTATTAAATTTAACTGAGATTGATTATATTACAAAGGCGCCTGATGGAAAAGAAGTTGAGGAATTAACTAAGAAGGAAATACATAAGTGCTTAAGAAGCAGGGTTGGTCCTGAACAGGCAAAAGTTGAACCAAAATCTGAGTTTGGTAACAACCAGCAAAGAGAAGAAAGACGTTTAGAAAAACCATCAAGACCGCAAATGTCTCAGCCTTCATATGGTGGACAACAATCTAGACCACCTCAAGCACAGGCACCTTTACCATCATTCCAAAGACCACAAACATCTCAGGCACAGGCACCACTAAAAAGGACAAGTAATGCTAATGCGCAAAAGCCAACCAATGATGAAAAGAAAAGGTTTGGCAAATTGTTAGAAGATTTGATTGGCACAAGAGGCGCTTACATTCTTGATACTAAATTAAATATACTTGGAAAAGTGCCATTGAGCGAGTTAACACCAACATTAGCTAGTTTAAGTTCAGGCATATATGCTGTTGTGTTTGACGGCGAATGTGACTATGCAATTATTTCAGCTGCTGAGAAATCAGACGTGAAATTCCTTGTTGCAATGGGCGCAAAGTCAAAATCAAGCTCAAATGTTTGTGTGTTGACTGTTGAGGATTTTAGCTAGGAATAAAAATTGTTTTTTATATTTTATTTTTATTAATTATTTTTTTTATTATATTAACTTTCTTTATAAGTTATTAATTGTTTATTTTGGTATAAATTATTAATTGTTTATTTTGGTATAAGTTTTTAATCTTTCCCTTTTTAACTTTCTTCATTTTTTCACAAGTTTTAAAAAGTAGTATTCTATTTCTTCTAAAACAATGATAAAAAACCAGTTAAAAACATTTGTTTTGCTTTCTGTACTGACAGCTTTGCTTCTTTTTGTAGGCAATGTTTTAGGCGGAAGGTTTGGATTAATGATTGCAATAGTAATTGTTGTTATAATGAACTTTGTCTCGTACTTTTATTCTGATAAAATAGTGTTATTCATGTACAAAGCAAAGGAAGTCAAAGAAAAAGACCAGCCAGAATTGTTTAAGATTGTTAAAGAAGTTGTTTCACTTGCAAATATACCTATGCCTAAGGTTTATATTATTCCTTCTGAATCACCAAATGCATTTGCAACAGGCAGAAGCCCTTCTCATGCTGCTGTTGCATGCACTCATGGAATAATGAATTTATTAAATAAAGACGAGCTTAAAGGAGTAATTGCACATGAAATCAGCCATATAAAAAACAGAGATATCCTTATACAGACAGTAGCAGCAACTATCGCGGGCATTATTTCATACGTCGCTGCAATGGCCAAATGGTCAGCAATATTTGGTGGGTTTGGCGGAGACAGGAATAATAATGGAGGAAATATGATTTCATTGTTATTGATTGCTATTATTACGCCAATCATTGCATTAATTATCCAGCTGGCAATTTCAAGAAGCAGGGAATATCTCGCAGATGAAAGCGCAGCAAGAATTTTACATAACCCTAATGGTTTAGCAAGTGCACTTCAAAAGTTAGATGCTGGAATTAAACAAAATCCGCTGAAGTTTGGCGAGCCAAGTACATCTTCTTTATTTATTGCCAATCCGTTTAATGCTAGAGGGATGTTAACATTGCTTAGCACACATCCACAGATAAATGAACGTGTTAGAAGATTAAAAAGTTTGAAATTCTAAATTAGAGTTTAATGTTTTAAGTTGATTATGTCAATAATTATACTATAATGTCGGACATAAATATTTATTGAAAATTTAATAAATTAAATTTTTAATCTTTCAGATTAAATGTGACTTAATAACTAATTTTACATTTAATCTGAAATATACAAAGTGTTATGTCCGACAAATATAGTAAGTGACACGATATGTATAAAAATTTACGTCACTTACTATATAATTGTTTTGGTTTTAAACTTTTTTCTTTTCTTGTTTCATGATAACAATAACCACCCTATCGTAGTAGCAAAAGAAAAATTTATATATCAGTAGATAATCCCTTTTAAATCGTAAGATTAATAGAGAATATTAATACAAATGGGGAAAGAAAAAGTGATTAAATATTTTAAGTTTAATGGAATTAAAGACCTGCTTGTAAATACAATTTTGTTAGGAACAATAGCATTAACAGCAGGCTGTGCTACAACTGAAGGTTGTACTAAGGCTACTCCTTTGGAAGTTACAGCAGCGCAAGTGCAGAATTATCGCGCGGAAGTTCACAAAAAAAGTGTTGATCCTTTGCAGTATCTTCAATATTTCAAAGAAAACGAGTTCATTGTTCCTGACGCTGTTTTTGAATCTTATGTGCGGGCGATTGGGGCAGATAGGGGAAACGTTGTTTCCCAAGAAGGTGGATATTTTTCTCGCAATTATCTCTTTAATAAGGAAAGAAGAGATAGTTTCCAAAAAGAACTTGAAAAGTTAGGATTAGAAGCAGATGTGATTGAGTATTATAACACACTTTTTACAAGTTATGGGGTAATTATTTTCAGAGAATCTATTCTTGGAAACGAACGAATAACAGAAGCGCTACCGCATGAAAGATTTCACCAAGAAATTAAAAAACTTTCCAATGGAGACAAAGCATATCTTTTTTCTGTTGTTGAGAATTTATTTCGAAGAAATTATTCTTTAGAAGAAGCGAGGAAAAGGCCAGAATGGTTTTCTTCAATAGAAATCAATGCGTCAGAATATAGCTGGGAGTTGTTTGGAAAAGAGATGACAAAAGAAGACAGTAAACGTTCTGTTGAAGAAAGAGAAAAAGAGTGGAAAAGTTTAGAATTAGTAAAAGCAAAAGATACAGGTGGAATGAGTTCCATGTTTGAATTATATGCTCGCCTAAACTTTGAAGAGTTTTATACTTATCTTATGACAGAGAAATATCTTCCAAGGGCAGAGCTGGCATTGCAAGAACTGTATCCACGAGCGTATCAGTTGTATTCTGAAATCAGACAAAGAACTACTGACTTGGAAGGCTATAATCCTAACTCACCTAAAGTTCAGTTAATAGATTCTCCTTCCACTGATCCTTTGATATTAAATCAAGATTTGATGTTAAGTCAAGATAAATTAAATGCGTTTACAGAACAATGTCTGAAGAGGGGATTAAAGCCATTAACCTTCTTTTTTATTTCAGGGGATGATTCTTTATTACAAGTAATTAGGCAGATAGAAAAAGAAACTAACGGTAGTTATATTTATGCAGATACATCCCATCCAGAAGAACAACTACAATCTGGACGAAAAGGAGTCGTTAGCCAACTCAGTCCAGTACTTGTTCATGACTGTAAAGTTTATTGGGGCATACCAACTAAACCAGAAGAAGCCTATAGAGAAATATTAAATATAAATTCACAACATGAATAAACAACAATTTGAAGCCACAGATGGTGGGATAAGAAAAGGTGACTTAATAATTGTCACAATGAATAATAATTTTACTTATCGTGTACATATGTATGCAGGTAGGTACAACCCAATTGAAGATAAAGATCATTCGTATGTTCGATATGCGTCAAGAGTTAGTTCGGACATATAGTAAGTGACGTAAATTTTTATACAAATAGAGTCACTTACTATATTTATCGGACATAACTAAATGTATAAATATTTATGTCCGACATTATAGGTAAATATCTTGTCAATCTGGGTTATATTCTTTTACGAGAAACACTAACTAATCCATCTAACCTTCAATCAGGAGTGTATGATGGGGTGAGAACATAGTTCAGATTAATTATGATAAAACTTTAAGTGTCAGGCGTCTTATGGATTCTGATACACTTGACAGATTTGTTTTAGAATCTTTGGCGCTGGTGCATTAAACATTATAATTTACCTCTTTATCTTATACTAAAAGTGCAAAATAATCAAACATTATTTTGCACTTTTGTATACTAAATGGAATTAGTTTTCGAACAAACTAATTCCATTTGTATATACAAAAGTCCTTGTTTTTTGTTCGAAAGCTAAGGACTTTTAGTATATATCTCGGGAATCAGAGATTCCTGAGAAGTTAGAAAGCTTTGCTTTCCAACTTACAAAAGTGATTAATTTGTTCGAAAATTAATCACTTTTAGTATATTTCTTCACAACCATTTCTTTTTATAAAAGAATATCATCATTGCAGTTACACCAGCAAGCATTATCCCAATCGCAAGAAGATATCCATATTTCCATTCTAATCCTGGAATATATTTAAAATTCATGCCGAAAAAACCAGTAATCAGCGACGGCAATAAGATTAATGTTGCAAGGACTGTAAAAGATTTCATAACCTTGTTAAGATCAATGGACATTGTGTTTAAATGCGTGTTAATAATATCTGTCAGCCTTTCCCTGAAAATCGCTTCTTCATCAATTAATTGTTTAGAATCCTGATAAAGATCTTGAAAGAAATCATATTTTCTGTTAAATATCTCCCCATTCCTTAATAATTTTAGCACTTCTGTATTATATCTAAGCCCATTTCTGAAGTAGATGAGTGTTCTTTTCAGAGGATAAGCAATATCTGTGTAATCTTTTGTTACTTTTTTCAATACTTCTGTTTCAAGCTTATCAATAGAATCTTCTATCTCACATAGGCGAGTGTCGAAATGTTTGATAACTCTTTCCAGTATTAAATGAACAAATAAAGACGGTGTCTCTGCCCTAATCTTTAAAATCTTTTCCTTAACATAAGATATTGACTTAAGATCATCTTTATGTATTGTGATAACATAATTCTTTTTCAAATAAATTCCCAATGTAGCAGCGTATACATAGCGCTTGTATAATGGTGTATTAAACAATATGAATGAATATCTGTTTAATTCCTCAATTCTTGGGCTTTCAGCTTCGTCTAATGCTAACAGAAGATCATTAAATTCTATGTGAAGCTGCGCAGAAAGTTCAAGAAGCTCTTCTTTAGTCGGATTAAGATAATCAACCCAAATAACTTGGTTGGATTTATCTTTTAGATTTCCATTGAAAGCGTTTGCTACCTTCTCAAACTTCTTTCTCTTTGAATTTCTTACATACACCTCTTTCATCAGCAAATTATGCGCATAAGTTATATTTAAAGTTTTGGAAAAGTAAACTGAGACGGACAATGGATTGTTGTCGTCAAGATAAACTGATTTTATCTACAACAACAAAACACAGCATAAATGGAATAAGGGGTAGCGACCCCTTATAATCCCCTTTCGCCTTCGCTACTCTGCGACTCTTTCAGAGTACGCAGTATCTTGCTCGGCGACGAATAT
>Ga0209211_10008467_pt1 | contig 14054 bp, 9 predicted proteins | sample RifGroA2_FD_183992 | JGI IMG/M metagenome (GOLD analysis project Ga0209211, IMG submission 183992) | Groundwater microbial communities from Rifle, Colorado, USA - Groundwater A2 (SPAdes) (version 2) | ecosystem: Environmental > Aquatic > Deep subsurface > Groundwater | place: Rifle, Colorado...
ATACGGGCATCGGCCTGTCGGAAGAGCAAATGGGGCGTTTGTTCCAGAGTTTTTCGCAGGCTGATACCTCGACCACCCGCGAATTTGGCGGCACCGGCCTCGGGCTGGTCATTTCCAGAGAGCTGGCCGAACTGATGGGCGGAGAGGTGGGCGTAAGCAGCAAACCTGGCGAGGGCAGCACTTTCTGGTTTACTGCACGCTTCGGCAAGAGTGCCAGTCAGCCGCGCAAGCTGGTGGTGCCGGGCGACATGCAGGACAAGCGTGTGCTGGTGGTGGACGACAACGAGAATGCCCGGTTGTCGCTGGGTAGCCTGCTCGGCAGCATAGGCTTCGAGGTCGATCAGGCTGAATCGGGTGAGACGGCCATCAGCGCCGTGGAGCGTGCCGAAGCGCAGGGTATGCCCTACGAGATTGTGTTTCTCGACTCTGAAATGCCTGGGATGGATGGCATCGAAGCAGCCATGTGGCTAAGAGAACTTCCGCTCAACCACAAGCCACACATGGTGATGATGAAGGCATACAGCAACGAGGAAATTGTCAAGGATGCAAAGGAAGCGGGTATCGTGGAGGTGCTAATCAAGCCGGTCAATCCATCGGCGCTGTTTGACGGTGTGGTGCGTATATTGGGGAGCGCCGCCGATGGCGCGCACAATGCCCTGAATATACAGATGGATACCGCCGGGCAGCTTTCCTCCATCAAGGGCGCACGCATTCTGCTGGTGGAAGACAACGAACTCAATCAGGAAGTGGCAACCGAACTGTTGCGCGATGTTGGTTTTGCCGTTGATCTGGCCGAAAACGGCCAAGTCGCGCTGGATAAAATCAGAGCCACCGATTACGACATCGTGCTGATGGATATGCAGATGCCGGTGATGGATGGTTTGACGGCGACCCGTGAGATACGCAAGGAGGAGCGCTTCAAGGATCTTCCGGTAGTAGCGATGACTGCCAACGCCATGCAGGGGGACCGTGACCGCTGCATGGCGGCTGGCATGAACGATCACGTTGCCAAACCGATCGAACCCGAAGACCTGTGGAAGGCATTGCTGAAATGGATCAAGCCACGGCTTGCAGAGGTAACTGCGGCAGAGATAAAACCGCAAGCGGCGCAAAATGCAGATCTGCCGTCCGGCATCGACGGGCTGGATACGGCCAACGGCCTGCGCCGCGTGCTCGGAAAAAAACCGCTATACCTTTCGATGTTGCGCAAATTCGTCGCCGGGCAAAAATTCGCAACGGCTGAAATCCTCAAAGCGGTTGAGGGAAACGACTGGGGCGTTGCGGAGCGAATCGCCCATACGCTCAAAGGTGTTTCCGGCAACATCGGCGCTACCAGCCTGCAGCATCTGGCGGGAAAACTCGAGGCTGCGATCAAGGCGCGCCGTCCGCGCGAGGAGGTTGATGTTCAGATCGGCGGGCTGAAAAAGCAGCTCGCATATTTCATCGTCCAACTGGAACAGAAGCTGACGAAGGAACCTGATATGGCGGTCGTCATGGTCAATCCGGAAAAACTTAAAATAGCCTGTGACCAGCTTGAAGCGCTGCTATCCGAAGACAATGCGGAGGCATTTGACGTGCTGGATGCAAATGCGGAACTGCTTAACGCGGCTTTCCCAAACCACTATCGCCAGATCGACAACTGCATCCAATCATTCGATTTCGAGGCTGCTCTCATAGCGTTGAAATCAGCCACCACACCTCCTGCCTGAAAGGAATTCCTATGAACAGATTCGGTACAACCAAAAAAACTACGATACTGGTAGTCGACGATACGCCGGACAACCTGAGCATGATGAACAATCTGTTCAAGAACAACTATCAGGTGAAAATTGCCAGCAGTGGCGAGAAGGCTCTGAAGATCGCTGCATCCGACTCTCCACCCGACCTGATATTGCTCGATATCGTGATGCCCGGCATGGACGGCTTCGAGGTATGTCAGCGGCTCAAGCGTGACCCTAGGACAATGAATATCCCGGTGATATTTGTCTCAGCCAGAACTGAAGATGAGGACGAGCAAAAAGGGTTGGAACTTGGCGCGGTCGACTACATCACCAAGCCGATCAAACCGCATATCGTCATGGCGCGGGTGAAGAATCATATGGCGTTAAAAGCCATGACCGACTTTTTGCGCGACCAGAACGATTGGGATAGCGCGGAACGGCTCGCATACACGCTAAAAGGCGCTTCCGGCAACGTCAGCGTCACCGGCCTGCAGCAATTTGCGGAGAAACTGGAGGCTGCACTCAATGAGCGCCGTTCACGCGAGGGGATTGATGCCCGCCCAGACATACCAGCAACATCAATCGACAATCTCATTGCGCAGTTGGATCAGAAGCTGCCAGAAAAACAGGACATGGCGTTGGTCATGTCCAGCCGAAAAAAACTCGAGGAAGTTTGCGGCAAGCTGGAGGCCTTGTTAACAGATGGCGACGCGGAAGCGATTGATGTGATGGATGCGAATGCGGAACTGCTTAACGAGGCTTTTCCCAAACACGGTCGCGAGATCGACAACTACATCCGATCATTCGACTATGAGGCGGCACTTGTAGCATTGAAGGTTGCTACCGGAGCATCTGTTTGAAAAGAACTCACATGAATGAGCTAAATGTCACTGAAAAAGCCACGATACTGGTGGTCGATGATGCGCCGGATAATCTATTACTGATGAGCAACCTGCTCAAGGACAGCTACAAGGTAAAGATTGCCAGCGGCGGCGAGAAGGCCTTGAGGATAGCGGTATCTGAATCGCCGCCAGACCTGATCCTGCTCGACATCATGATGCCCGGCATGGACGGCTACGAGGTGTGCCAGCGGCTCAAGCACGACCCGAAATCGATGAACATTCCGGTGATTTTCCTCACCGCCAAGATTGAAGAGGAGGATGAGATGAAAGGGCTGGAACTCGGTGCGGTTGACTACATCACCAAGCCGGCCAGGCCGCACATCGTTATGGCGCGCGTGAAGAACCATTTGGCGCTCAAGGCTATGGCTGATTTTTTGCGCGATCAGAACGATTTTCTCGAACTCGAGGTAGCCAAGCGCACGCGCGAAGTGACGGCGATCCAGGATGTGACGATTTTAGCCATGGCATCACTGGCCGAGACACGCGACTCGGACACCGGCAACCATATCCGCCGTACGCAGTTCTACGTTAAGGCACTGGCCGAGAGGCTGCGCGATCATCCGCGCTTCGCCTGGTTCCTGACGGACACTAACATCAACATGCTATTCAAGTCGGCGCCGCTGCACGACATCGGCAAGATCGGCATTCCTGATCGTATCCTGCTGAAGCCGGGCCGTTTCGAGCCGCACGAGTTCGAGATTATGAAGGCGCATGCCACGCTGGGGCATGATGCTATCGTGCATGCCGAGAAGGCGCTGGGCACCAACGTCGATTTTCTTTCCTTCGCAAAATCTATTGCCTTCTCGCACCAGGAAAAATGGGATGGCAGCGGCTATCCGCAGGGTCTCGCCGGTGACAACATCCCGATTGCGGCGCGCCTGATGGCGGTGGCCGATGTTTACGATGCACTGATCAGTCGCCGCGTGTACAAGGAGAGCATGCCGCACGAAAATGCGGTGCAGATCATGATCGGGGGTCGTGGCACACACTTCGATGCCGATATGTTCGATGCCTTCATTGATATTCAGGAGGAATTTCGCGCCATCGCGCGGCGCTTTGTCGATGCCGATATGGATATGGACAAGAAAAGGGAATATCTGATGCAGGCCGGTGCAATACAAACTTAGGATTGGGACGTAACGGCTACAAACCAGGAGTATGTGGCGCTCCAATACAATACATCTTGCTTGGCGTGGTTTTGTCATGATATTTAATAATCACCCCGCCAGTGGGTGTAATCCACTTCTCTACATCCATCTGCTTATAATCCATTCCCGTAGAGCCTCTTATCTTGGCTATTAGTTTGTCTGGATCATCTTTCAGCGTGGCGCCAATAAAATCCTGACCCGCCCCCACAAAAATATATTGAACCTCAGCGTTAAATAATTTCTCGTCAACTTTCCACCAGTTTGCGCCTCCTGAAGTGAATGCAGGTTTGCCGAAGTGTGTTCCCATATAGTCGTTAAAATATCCAGCACTTACTTGATCCAGGCATACAAGAGCAGAACCTATCACAATCGAAAAATGACTTGGTGCCGCAAGCGCTATATCGCTGAAAAATAGCAACAGCAATATATATTTTTTTAAATTGAGCATATTTTTATGCTTTGGAAGCTCACCATTATTTAAGAGTTTTCTTCAGCTCTTGCCTTTTACATACATATCTGCCGAACAAATAGCCTTGGCAGATAAGTAGCCCGCCATTCGTGTCGCATCCAATGCCGAAGCAGACCCAGCATACGCCCACCCCCATCACAGGCACTGTGCTGTAACCAACATTAGTCTCTTACCAGTTAAATGATGTCAAAACGTGATAATAATCTTGTATTTATTTAGCATTAACAACAGGTTGGTAGGTCATTGCGTAGGTTGGGCAAAGCGTAGCGTGCCCAACATTAAAAATAGCATCTTCGTTCGTTGGGCACGCTACGCTTTGCCCAACCTACGGTGAGACAGCTTTATCTTTTTGGCTCCGGCTTAGGAGCGTTATCGCTGTAAGAATGTATGTGCGCAGACGCACAGAACACACGGTGTACAAAATAGAAAATGCCCAATCTGAAAATTAGATATGACAAGTGGCAAACGAAATCGCCTAGGCGCTCAGGCTGTGTCACAAATAAATGTGTTATTTAAAGAGGAGATATTTATGAGCCAATACCAAATTGCCGTTGTTGTTGGCAGCCTTCGCCACTCTTCATTCAACCGTCAACTGGCTCATGCTATTGAGAAATTGGCACCGCCAAACTTTATATTCAAACAAGTGGCAATCGGCGACTTGCCGCTGTACAACCAGGATGACGATGCAAACCAGGCCGAGTCCGTCAAGCGGCTGAAGGCTGAAATTTCGGCTGCACAAGGCCTGCTGTTTGTCACGCCCGAATACAACCGCTCGATCCCCGGCGTGCTCAAGAACGCAATCGACCATGCCTCGCGCCCTTATGGTCAAAACGTTTGGGCTGGCAAGCCCGCCGGTGTGCTGGGTGTTTCGGTCGGCGCCATCGGCACGTCTTTGGCGCAACAGCATTTGCGCAATATTCTCGCCTACCTGGACGTGCCGACGCTGTGCCAACCGGAAGCCTTCATCCAGGCAAAAGAAGGATTGATTGACCAGGCTGGCAACATCGGCGCAGACAGCAGGAAATTCATGCAGGATTGGATGGATCACTATGTCGCGTGGGTGACAAAGCATATAGCCTGACTCGCGAAAGACCGCACATGATCAACAAACAGACCGCATTTCTCATCGTCGATGATTTTGAGCCTATGCGCAAAGTCACCTCGAACCAACTGCGCTTGATGGGTGCCAAAATCATCATGACGGCCAGCAACGGTGCTGAAGCTCTGCGCATGCTACAGAATAATCGGGTAGACATCGTGCTTTCCGACTGGAATATGCCGGTCATGACAGGGCTCGAACTGCTCAAGATGATGCGCGCCGATGTGAAACTGTCGCATCTACCCTTTATCATGATTACCGCAGAGGCCGAGCGTCACCGCATCGAAGAGGCCATCGCCTGCGGTGTCAGTGATCTGCTGGTCAAGCCCTATACGGCGGACTGTTTGATCATGCGTATTGAAAAAGCACTGACATCGCCACCTCGAACCAGTTTGCCTGCTGGTGCGGCGCATACGCCAAGGCGAGAAGCCGTGGCGGTGCCTGCTCACACACCGTCGGCGGTCTCCGTCGAGCCGGTGCGCCAGACGGTTCTTGTCGTTGACGATACGCCGGATAATCTGCTGCTGCTCTCACAGCTGTTCAAGGACGAATATAGTGTGCGTATCGCGCATTCTGGCGAGAAAGCCCTGGAGATTTGCCAGTCAAATGACCCGCCCGATCTGGTGTTGCTCGATATCATGATGCCAGGTATGGATGGCTTCGAAGTAGCCCGGCGCATGCGCGAGCATCCAATGTCAGAAACCATCCCCGTGATCTTCGTCACCGCCATGACCGGCGATGACGCGCGCCTCAAGGGTCTGGAACTGGGGGCGGTGGATTTTGTCACCAAACCCATTGATCCCGATGTGCTCAAACCGCGTGTGCGCAACTTCATGCGTTACGTCGGGCTGCACAAGCAATTGCAGGCCAACTACGACGACATGCTGGAGTTGGCGCATCTGCGCGAGAATGTTGAGCACATCACGCGTCATGACATGAAAGGGCCGCTGGCCGGGGTGATCGGGCTGGTGCAAGCGCTGGCAAACGACGACTCGATGAACAGCAAGCAAGTCAAGCAACTGCATGTTGTCGAGGATACCGCATTGCGGGTGCTCGACATGATCAATCTGTCCTCGGAGCTCTTCAAGATTGAGACCGGACGTTTCGAACTGGATGCGAAACCGGTCAAGATCGACGACATTCTGAACCGCATCATTGAGATTTCGCGCACGACTTTCGCCGAGAAACATATCATCATCGTCAATGATACGGAAATACCGGTCGGCAAAAAGGGGCCGGAGGCGTTGGGCGATGCCATGCTCTGCTATTCAATTTTCCAAAACCTGATCAAAAATGCCTGCGAGGCGGCTCCTAACAAAAGCCGGGTGACCATAAACATTATTGATGAAGCCCCGCTACGCATCATAATCCAGAACACGGGAGCGGTTCCTGACGAGATTCGCGAACGATTTTTCGACAAGTTCGTCACGCATGGCAAGCAAGGAGGAACCGGCCTCGGAACATATTCGGCCAAAATGCTTGCAGAGGCGCAAAACGGGACGATTTCACTGGAAGTTGCCGTCGAGGAAAATCAGACCACCATCACTGTAACGCTGCCGCGCTATTCCGAAACAGCAGCATGAAATCTCTGCCTTGGCCTGCGTAGTCACTCCACCAGATTGCCAAAAAATCAACCAAGCCTGCCATGATCCTCCCCGTGTATCGAAGGGCGAAAGGTGGCCGGTTATGTGCGCCAACGCACGGAGAGTGTCAGGCTTGATCTCTATGATGGAATCACGGTTATCGAATTCATCCGTAGGTTCAATTCGCCTGTTAGCGGGTGGGTGGGCACGTTTTTGTGTTTACGCGAAAATAACTGCCGCGCAATCAGTATTGCAGGTCATTTTACGATTTGCACCCAGATAATTCCACGATTTGCACAATAGAGATAAATCATGCAAAAAGAAATCCGCAATCCCACTATTTCAAACCCATCTACTGGCACTGCGGACGGCATCACCGAAAGTCGGCGTCAAGAGGCCTTGCTTAAAACCGATGCCTTGCAGAGCGCGATTTTCAACAGCGCCAACTTTTCGAGTATCGCCACCGACGCGAAGGGTGTGATCCAGATTTTCAACGTCGGTGCGGAGCGCATGCTGGGCTACACCGCCGCTGACGTGATGAACAAGATCACCCCGGCCGACATTTCCGATCCGCAGGAAGTGATCGCGCGCGCCAAGGCGTTGAGCGCCGAACTTGGCACCCCGATCACACCGGGCTTCGAGGCACTGGTGTTCAAGGCCGCACGCGGCATCGAAGACATCTATGAACTGACCTACATCCGTAAGGACGGCAGCCGCTTCCCGGCGGTTGTGTCCGTCACCGCGCTGCGTGATGATCAGGAAGCTATCATCGGTTATCTGCTGATCGGCACCGACAACACCGCGCGCAAGCAGGCGGAAGAGGCGCTGCTCAAGGCGGGCGCTTTGCAGAAAGCGATTTTCGACAGTGCCAACTTTTCGAGTATCGCCACCGATGCGAAGGGCGTGATTCAGATTTTCAACGTCGGCGCGGAACGCATGCTGGGTTACACCGCCGCCGATGTGATGAACAAAATTACCCCGGCCGAGATTTCCGACCCGCAGGAAGTGGTCGTGCGCGCCAAGGCGTTGAGCGTCGAGCTGTCCACGCCAATTATGCCGGGCTTCGAGGCTTTGGTGTTCAAGGCCGCACGCGGTATCGAGGATATTTACGAACTGACCTACATCCGCAAGGATGGCAGCCGCTTTCCGGCCATCGTGTCAGTAACGGCACTACGTGACGATCAAGACACCATCATCGGTTACCTGCTGATCGGCACCGACAACACTGCGCGTAAGCAGGCAGAAGCAGAACTACTCAAGGCTGGTGCTTTGCAGAAAGCGATTTTTGACAGCGCCAATTTCTCGAGTATCGCCACCGATGCGAAGGGCGTGATTCAGATTTTCAACGTCGGCGCGGAACGCATGCTGGGTTACACCGCCGCCGATGTGATGAACAAAATTACCCCGGCCGATATTTCTGACCCAGAGGAAGTGATCGCGCGCGCCAAGGCGTTGAGCACCGAGCTCGGTACTCCGATTACGCCGGGCTTTGAGGCCTTGGTGTTCAAGGCCTCGCGCGGTATCGAGGATATCTATGAGCTGACCTATATCCGCAAGGACGGCAGCCGTTTCCCGGCAGTCGTGTCCGTCACCGCGCTGCGCGACGATGAAAACTCCATCATCGGTTATCTGCTGATCGGCACCGACAATACCGCGCGCAAGCAGGCCGAAGAAGCGCTGCTTAAGGCGGGAGCTTTGCAGAAAGCGATTTTCGACAGTGCCAATTTCTCGAGTATCGCCACCGACGCGAAGGGCGTGATCCAGATTTTCAACGTCGGCGCGGAACGTATGCTGGGCTACGCCGCAGCAGATGTGATGAACAAGATCACGCCAGCCGAGATTTCCGATCCTCAGGAGGTGATCGCGCGTGCCAAGGCGTTGAGCGTTGAACTTGGAACCCATATTACACCGGGCTTTGAGGCCTTGGTGTTCAAGGCTTCTCGCGGCATCGAGGATATCTATGAGCTGACCTACATCCGCAAGGACGGCAGTCGCTTCCCGGCGGTGGTGTCGGTCACCGCGCTGCGCGATGATCAGGAAGCCATCATCGGCTATCTATTGATCGGCACCGACAATACCGCGCGCAAACAAGCGGAAGAGGCGCTGATCAAGGCGGGCGCTTTGCAGAGCGCGATTTTCAACAGCGCCAACTTTTCGAGTATCGCCACCGACGCGAATGGCGTGATCCAGATTTTCAACGTCGGCGCGGAGCGCATGTTGGGCTACAGCGCTGCCGATGTGATGAACAAGATCACCCCGGCCGAGATTTCCGATCCGCAGGAAGTGATCGCGCGTGCCAAGGCGTTGAGCGCCGAACTCGGCACCCCGATTGCACCGGGCTTCGAGGCATTGGTGTTCAAGGCTTCTCGCGGCATCGAAGATATTTACGAGCTGACCTACATCCGCAAGGACGGCAGCCGCTTCCCAGCGGTCGTGTCGGTCACCGCGCTGCGCGACGCAGACAATGAAATTATCGGCTATCTGCTGATCGGCACCGACAACAGCGCGCGCAAGCAGATCGAAGCAGAGCAGAAGCTGCTCGATCAGCGGTTGCGCGACCAGCAGTTCTACACGCGCTCTTTGATCGAATCCAACATCGACGCACTGATGACTGCCGATCCATCCGGCATCGTTACCGATCTAAACAAGCAGATGGAGGCGCTCACCGGGTGTACCCGCGATGAACTGATCGGCGCACCGTTCAAGAACCATTTCACCAATCCGGAGCGTGCCGAGGCAGCCATCAAACTGGTGCTGAGCGAGAAGAAAGTCACCGACTATGAGCTCACCGCGCGCGCCAGAGACGGTAAGGAAACGGTAGTGTCCTTCAACGCGGCCACCTTCTATGACCGCGACAGGAAGCTGCAGGGCGTGTTCGCCGCTGCGCGCGATATTACCGAACGCAAACGCCTGGATCAGGTGCTGCAGGAAAAGAATGTCGAGCTGGAGGGCGCAAAATCTGTGGCGGAAAAAGCCAACCTCGCCAAATCCGATTTCCTTTCCAGCATGAGCCATGAGTTGCGTAGTCCGCTCAATGCCATTCTCGGGTTCGCACAGTTGATGGAGTCCGATTCACAGCCACCAACGCTTTCACAGAAGGAAAGCATCGCACAGATTCTTCAGGCGGGATGGCATCTGCTGAAGCTGATCAACGAGATACTTGATCTTGCGAAGGTTGAGTCCAGGCAGGTGCCATTATCCGAGGAACCGGTATCGCTGGCCGAAGTCATGCTCGAATGCCAGACCATGATCGAGCCACAGGCGCAACAGCGTGATATCCAGCAGACCTTTCCCCAGTTCGACATTCCTTGTTTTGTCCGTGCCGACCGAACCCGGTTGAAGCAGGTTCTTATCAACCTGCTTTCCAACGCGATCAAATACAACCGCGAGCAGGGAATGGTCGAGGTGGAATGCTCCGATGGCGCACCGGGACGCATTCGCATCAGCGTCAAAGACAGCGGTGCGGGATTGAATTCGGAACAACTGGCGCAACTCTTTCAGCCGTTTAATCGTCTCGGGCAGGAGGCCGGTGTAGAGGAAGGCACGGGCATCGGCCTCGTGGTGGCCAAACGGCTGGTCGAACTGATGGGCGGCGAGATCGGCGCGGAAAGCACCGTCGGGGTGGGAAGCATATTTTGGTTCGAACTCAACTCGGTTGCCGAGCCAAGTCTTTCTATTGAAGAAAGCGAAACAGCAGCATTGATTCGCCCGAATATCCCTCGCAGAGCGGGGCAGCACACGCTGCTCTATGTGGAAGACAACCCGGCGAATCTGAAACTGGTCGAGCAAATCATCGTGCGCCACCCCGATATCAGCCTGCTGACAGCGGTGAACGGGAATAGCGGTATTGAAATTGCGCGCAACAAACAGCCGGATGTGATTTTGATGGACATCAATCTGCCCGGCATCAACGGCTTTGAAGCCTTGGAAATCTTGCGTGCAAGCCCGGACACGGCGCACATCCCGGTCATTGCCATCAGTGCCAATGCAATGCCATTTGATATCGAGAGAGGCGTGAAGGCAGGATTCTTTCGTTATATAACCAAGCCAATCAAGGTCAATGAACTCATGGAGGCGCTGGATGTGGCGCTGGTATTTGCGGAAACAGGAGTGGACGGCGCAATTAACCAGGAGTCCCGGTGATGGTGAGTGCTGCCGATATTCTTAACGCCAGTATTTTGATCGTAGATGATCTGGAAGCCAATGTGCGGTTGCTGGAGCAGATGCTGCGTAAAGTCGGTTATCAATCCATCACATCGACGATGGATTCGCGTACCGTCTGCGAGTTGCATCGGAAAAATCACTACGACTTGATCCTGCTCGATCTGCATATGCCCGGTATGGATGGTTTTCAGGTGATGGAAGGCCTGAAGGAAATCGAAATAGACGGCTATATTCCGGTAATCGTGATCACGGCCCAACCGGGTCACAAACTGCGGGCGCTGGCTCTTGGTGCAAAAGATTTCATCAGCAAACCATTTGACGTGGCCGAAGTCCAGACGCGCATCCATAACATGCTGGAAGTGCGGCTGTTGTACAAAAAACTTGAAAACTACAACAACGTGCTGGAGCGAAACGTCGAATTGCGCGAAAGCGAGGCACGCCTTAGCCACTTGGTTGAGATGTCGGCAGACTGGTATTGGGAGCAGAACGAAAACGGATTTTTCACCAAAACTTATGGTCCGGCACTCGAAATGCTCGGGCTTCAGGTTGATGAAGTGCTCGGTAAAACAAGGGAAGAACACGGGTCGCACTGGAATGAGGCCGAGCGAAAAATACTTGATGCGAACTTGGCCGCCAGACGACCATTCCTGAATTTCGTCTATAGCAGATCCAAACCAGATGGCTCACTGCAATACTTAATGGCGAGCGGGACACCGACGTTCGACACCCACGGTCGCTTTACCGGTTATCGCGGAATAGGCAAGGATGTGACCGAAATGATGCGCAACAAGGCTGCGTCAGCCAGTACACAGAAGAATGTCTGATACTTCAATATCATGGAGGCGCAGCTCATCCATTTGCGCTCAGCTTCAGGAATCCGTCCAATTCCTTGTTTGGGTGGAGTAAATGACACCCGCACAAAAGAAAGACCAGGAAGCAGCGCAAAAACAAACTCCGCAGCAACATCATCAGAAAGCGGCAGAACACCACGAATATGCATCCGAGCACCACAAGGAAGCTGTCAGACATCGCAAATCCGGCGACTACTATGCTGCGGCACACGACAACAAAGCCGAGGCGTATCACACCAGGGTAGCACATGAACATGCAGTACAAGCAGCAGAACAAGAAACAGCAAACGGCCAAATAATGCGCGGACAAGCACAGTCTGAAAAACAATCTGAATCGTAATTGCAACCCGGTTCGCAGGCAAACAAAAACTGCATTTAGAGGTTCCCTTTACAGAGTGTGCAAGAACTCTGTCGTGACTGTTCAACGAGAACGCACCGGTTTCCGGCGAGGTATTTAACTGAAGTATTTTTAATTTCTGAATGCTATTCACCGCCCATTCAATCAGGCGGGCATTTTTACCAAATTGAGAAGTTGCTGTTCAATTTTATTCATGGACTCAATTTATCACAAGGCCAGCCAGAGCAAATGAATAAGGAAAAAAACATTGGTCAACTTAGCCGATATCCTGAATGCCAGCATCCTGATAGTAGACGATCAGGATGCAAATATAACTCTGCTCGAACGGATGCTGCGCGATGCTGGCTATGTTTCCATCACGTCCACGGTAGATCCGCAGAAGGTCTGTGAGCTGTATCGCAAAAACCGCTATGACTTGATTCTGCTAGACATCAGGATGCCCGGCATGGATGGATTTCAGGTGATGGAAGGCATTAAGAAGATCGGAACGGATGACTACCCTTCTGTGCTCGTCATCACCGCTGAGCCGGGCCACAAGGAGCGTGCACTGCAAGTTGGCGCAAAGGATTTTATTGGCAAACCGTTTGAGCTGATCGAGGTGTTGACGCGCGTTCATAACATGCTGGAAGCGCGCATGCTGCAAAAGGAAATAGAAGACCACAAAGAAGACAACCCGGCATTGCCAAATGTCATCCAGCGGAACATTCGCAAGATTATCCATGTCCGCCAGAAGGCATCTCGTGAGAAAGGTTTGCAAGATCGTATAGCCAGCGGCATGACCTATTTTTCGGGAAGCATGCTGTTTTTTTATGTGCATATCGTGTGGTTTAGTCTCTGGTTTATTCTCAATACCGGCCATCTCGGCATACCTCCCTTCGACCCTTACCCATATGGATTCCTGACGATGGTCGTGTCATTGGAAGCGATTTTTCTTGCTACCTTTGTGCTCATCAGCCAGAACCTCTTGGCCAAAGAAGCAGAGCGTCTCACCGACCTGGGCTTACATACCAGCCTGCTTACAGAACATGAGTTGACGAAAGTGTTGCAAATGCTCCGTGCTATCCAAAATAAAATCGGCATCAGCAACGACGAGAATAGCAACCTTGCGTGCGCAGGCCTTGAAATGGAAACCAGGCCCGAAGATGTGCTGGCTGAAATCGAACGCCTTCAGCGGCGCGAAGAAGATGCCCAACACCGAAGAATTCAGAGAACTCTCTTCGGGCGTGAGCGCCGAAACTCTGGTGGGGTTGCTTAATGATGGCTATAACCAGTCGCTTGGCTACTGTTTCTTGTGGCATAGGGGAATGGTTAGTATTTGAAACCATTAATTACGAAACATGCGCTGCGGATGTGTAGGTTGGGTTAGGCGCGGTTTCTTGCGCCGTAACCCAACAAAAGCCGGTGTTGATGTGCGCTATACCCATCCGTTGATGTCGCCTGGAGGCGCCTACTTTTGGTGAAAATTGGGTTTGTTGGGTTACGCGATAAAACCGCTAACCCAACCTACATGATTGCGAGTAAGCTACAAACAGAATGTTTCGTTATTTACGATTTGAGATACTAGTAGTTGTAAGGAAACTGTGGTTCGACAAGCTCACCACGAACGGGTTTTATTATTATTGTTTCTATCTGGAAATAATGGAATGGACGCCCACTACCCTAAACGGCATCAAAGTGCCAAAGTAGTGGTGCAGTAAAGCCCACTAACATAGAGAGGAGCGTCCGCCATGAAGATTACTACGATAGGAGTTGATTTGGC
>Ga0209211_10008468_pt1 | contig 14050 bp, 12 predicted proteins | sample RifGroA2_FD_183992 | JGI IMG/M metagenome (GOLD analysis project Ga0209211, IMG submission 183992) | Groundwater microbial communities from Rifle, Colorado, USA - Groundwater A2 (SPAdes) (version 2) | ecosystem: Environmental > Aquatic > Deep subsurface > Groundwater | place: Rifle, Colorado...
TATTCGGCCGGATGAAATTTGATTTCCAAACATTGGAATCAAATGACCGCGTTCGTTCGGCGCGCATCGTGGCGGAAGCCGATGTTGATCTTTACATCAAAGGCGACAAATCAAAAATTTCTTATGTGGAGAGCGCCCCCAGTTCTTTTGGGAAAGTCGCCGGCGGCAGTATGGCGATGGAAAATGCTTTGAGTTCCGGCCTTTCTGACAGGTCTTTATCAAGCGGTATCGGCGGGTATTATCCGACGAATTCAACCAATTCAATCACCAAAAACGCGACCGATCTTTTGGTCGGCGATGTGTTTCATGTGCGCGGAGTTTACGCCACCTCTTGGCTCGGAATGTATTGGACCGGATTTGCCTGGTTTATAATCATAATCGCGGCTATTGCCGCGGCAATCATTTTCGGACGAAAATATTGGCACAAAATCCATCCGCCGAAAACGGGCGGCGAATCAAATAATAAAGAGGCGGATAAAACATCCGTCGAATCCGGTACTCCTCAATCGCCTCTTAATTTTTGGCGCACGATTTGGGGTGCAATGGCAATGGGATTTTTGAACGCGATTGTCACAGTATTTTTGGTTTTTCTCGTGCCGTTTGGAATGAATGCGCTGACCAGCACCATGAATTATGGCTACAGCGATGATTTTATGAGAATTGGCCTGACGCTCTTACTTGCCTTAATTGGCTTTATTCTGTTTGTCGGAACAATTTTCGGCCCCTCAATTTATTTCGGCATTCGCTATGGCAAACAATACGGCTTCATTGTCTTTGGCACGCAAATCGCTTCATTGATTTTCTTAGTCTTTTTCGGATTTTATTTCTTCGCGATTATGGCGAGAAATATATTCTAAAAAAACTGAAATTAAAAGTAAAACAAAAACAATAATATGATCAATTCCGAATTGATTAATTATGTCAAACAAAGCCTCCGGCAAAATATCGGAGAACAGGATATCAGAGGCACGCTTTTGGCCACGGGCTGGCAGCAGGCGGATATTAATGACGCGGTAAATACGGTTAAGAGCCTGGAGGCAGTCAATGCTTCGGCCGGAATCATAAGCAATTATTCCGACAATGGTAATGGAAAAGCCACGCTTCAAAATAATGGCCAAGCTATGCAAGAGCCGATTATTGGCATGGTCAAAGGATTGGAATCAGGCGCTTCGCAATTTTGGACTTCCGCGCCAAAGCATTACACGGCCATATTTACGCCGGAGCGGATTATTTTTATCAATATAAAAAATAGCGCCGCCTCATCGGTTTTCAATGGATTGGTCGGAGGGGTAGTCGGCAGTATGGTGAGCTCGCTTGACGAGCAGTATAAAACCGAGGAATTAATAAATGAAATCGGATCGAAAGGTGTTGATAATATTTTAAGAGAATATCCGGACGCGCTAATTCTTTCAAAAGACGATTTGGCTCGCGCGTCATATAAAGAAGGATCAAAATTATGGAGGTATAAAAGCAAAATCAGCCTCAATATTGGCGGAGTGGCACGCAATTTTTACGCCCCGGCGAGCGATTTTCATCAATTCCAATCCTTGGTGAGCAATTTATTATCCGGTAATTTCCAGCCTTTCCAATTTGCCGCAGCCGGAAATTTATCGGCGATGCCAGGTATGCTGAATGCCGACGCAAACGATTCCGGTTCCGGCAGGCGCAAAACAATTACAATGGTTTTTGGAATAATTTTTATCTTGCTTAGCGGAATGCATTTTTTGGGCGGATTGTCTTTGCTGGGAGAAAATATCACAGAAGCCATCTCGCTGTTTATCAGCGGAATATTCAATCTCGCATTGGGAATATTGATTTTAAAAATGAAACGATGGGGATTATATTTGGCCATATTGGCGGCTGCGGGAAGTGTCTTGGGTATTAGCGATTTAGCTGAAGCAGAAATAAACACGCCTTCAATGATTGTTTTTGTCATCGACCTCATATTAAGCGTCGGATCGGCTGGCTACCTTTGGTCAATCAGGAGAGTTTTGAAATAAGTTTTAAAGAATAAAATCATTAGTATCTGAAAATATTTTGAGCATAAGGTTAAAAACTGCTCATGGTATTTCTCCTTATTAATCCATTTTTTATCTATCGCGTCTTCCAAGTCTATATCCAGCAAATGAGCGTTTAGGATCGCCAGTCCTACGACATCGGCCAGTTCTTTGGCCAATTCTTTTTTTGAAACATCATCGGGCACGCGCTTTGATTTCTGGCATTTTTTACCACCTTTTGCTGCAACGTTTTTCTCAAGACGCGATTTGAGGCACATGGGTCGGGGGTCTCAAAATCGAAAAGTGACAAATGTGACACCAAAAGGATATTTTGGGACTGTCACATTTACAAGCCAATATTTATGTCTTTGACGCTTGAACCGACAATGCCTGAAAGGCATTAGTTATAGTAGTCATTGATTTTATTTTCTGAATACAGTTTGGCTTTCGGAGAAATGGCGATGATTTGTCCGGCCAGCTCTTTCATTATAAAACAAACAAAAATAGCTTCTTTTGCGCTGAACAGATGCGGCCTGCTTCCCACATCCCAACTATGCTTGGCGTTAACATAGATCACATCGTTGAAGTTTTTCAAAGATTGTAAAAGGGGCTTGGGTAATTTATTGATCAAGCTTGTTAAGTTATTTCCAAGAGATTTCTTAAGCGCTCCCCAGCTTCCGTTTTCATGCGCATAGTGTTTTATAAGCTGATCAATATAATCGCCGGCATACCGAACGACATCTCTTGTTTCGTCCGGAAGGCGCATAAGCTCAATATTGATATACATTAACGGCCTTTTGGGGGTTGCGCCCACGAATTCTTGCAGTTCTTGAATCGCGCGCGCTTTTGCCTCATCTGAACCAGCAAGATTTTCAGCCAAATCATTCGCTTGCTTCACTTTCCGGTCGTCAAGAATACTTTTTGCCAGCTCAAGAATCTGATGGTTTATTGAATTATTGAAATCACGATTATCATCCATAACTATCTATTTTTCAAATCCCAATACTTACTTGGATTTTTATCTATTAGTATGTTGATCATATTCTTTGCGTCCTTGTTGGTTTTTGCGAGCTGTTGGATAATTGATACCAAATTTGCTGTCTCGTGGAGATCGAGTTCTTTCGGGAAAGAAAAGAATATTTTGGCTACCTGCATAAATTTGGCCTGACCAAGCTTCTCATGAATTAACTCCATTATTCGGGAGTGATATAGGGCCGGATACCAATAGACATTTGCCATGTTACCTTTCTTCGCTTGTTCCTCGTAAAATCCTTTTTCAATGCCTAAACATTTGATCAATAGGTTATACCATCTCTCAACATACTTATCAGGGGTCCCAAATTTTGTCTCCATAATCTGATAGATCAAGTTGAAGACATTATGAGCATAGACATCTGAAAGCAATTCAAGATATTCAAGGGCTATCTCTGTATTCTTTTCGAGTTCACCATTCTCCGGCGAGGCTTCTCGCATAGCGTGCTCAACAGATGAAGCAAACCGGAAACAATTATCGGGGTCCTTCTTTTGTAGCTCTTTAATGGTCTCGATTAAAATAGCTTTAAATTTTTTCTCGTCATATTTTTCCGGACCAAGATCGTCATACAGTCCTGGCATACTTAACCGCCAGTTCTTATAAGCATCCTTTCTGAATTCGGCACAAAAAATAAACAGTGGCGCAGATTCCTCCGTTACATCCGCTGGAAGCTTGGCAAGAGAGGTTATAAGTTTAAGCGAGTCTTTTTCATTAAGTGCTCTGAGTGGATCAAAGACATGCAGAATACTTTTAGTCATAGCTTTTTGCACTAATGCTGGCCATGAAATGAGCCTGTCTAAAAGCCCAAAAGCAATTGCCTCGACTTCTTTTGCCATGTGCAGGGCTTCCTCTTTGTCATCGTTAAAAAAGAGCGTGTTTTTGTCAGACGGCAAAACAGTTAGACGATTTCTTGCTATTTGACCGAGGGCAAAACAGGCCATGTGAATCGCATAGTAGTTTTCATCGTTGATTAACTTTTTGGTACGTTCGATCACTTCCGGAACTTGATCTCGCCCATCAAGAACGGAACATTTCATAAGAACCCAACCGCACCAGCCACGAACCGACCTAATCGAGCTCGGCTCTTTACCCTCCAGAACACTCTTGTGCTCATTATATTTATCTTCGGGGTCATGGGGGTCTTTACCTGGGAGATATGGATCAGGATCATTTACGAAAATACGGATAATCCTTAACGCATCGGCCATTTTTTTCTTGACCGCTAATCTGGCCGCAAACTGGACAAAAGCTTCGCGACAGTTGGCATCTGTTAATCTTTGACATATTTTAGCGATGTCATCACCATGCTTTTTAAAGAATGGATTAACCACCTCGTTATATACCTTTAGTAATAATTCTTGATCGTCCGAGTCATCGTTCCCGTGATGATTAAACAAGCTGAACGAATAAATAATTTGTTGGTCATCGCTTAACTTCTCTTCCTTCTCCAGGAGACGAAGTATAGACAATCCCATAGCATAATCTCTCCTGATGATCTCGCTTAACAAAGCCGCGACAGTGTACGCACCGAAATGGTCACTCTTCCCATTTTTTATATAGTCGCTTGTAATGAGTGCCTTGAATAACTCGACGGCAAAAGCCAGATCGCTATCAAGCAGTGCTTTGATACTGGAAACTGAATCTAGATCAAACCTAAAGTTTTTGTAATACTTTGGATCAGTAAACCACTGCTTCAATGTGGTCTTTGCCGGTCCGTAACTCTTTTTTGCAAGATCGGTGACTATCTGCTCAGCGAAAGAATTGACCGGTATTCCGTATTTTTTAGTTGTAATTTCAACCAGTCTCCACTTTTTATCATCCGGCATATTAGAACCAACGACGGCTTGATAGATCAAGTCAGTTTTATGTGGTATTCCTCTTCTGGAAAGAATAAACTCCTTCAGAATAGTGAACGCCTCTCCCGATATTTTTTTATCAGAATCTGCATACCGGCTTAAGACTATTTCATATACTGATCGGTTAAGAAAATCTGGCTTAGTTTTACTAACCTTTGCTGTTTTAGTAATGCACTGCTGTTCTATAAATTTCCATCCTTTAATTTTATCTGCGTCGTAATATTTACGGATAGCTGGTGCAAGAATGAAGCCAACAAAATGGCGATCCCCAACATGGTGACCACCCGGTCCAAAAGAAGCACCGCCACCCATATGCTCCCAACCCTTAAACTCAACTTTGCTACCAAATTTCTTGTAGTAACGTTGGTACTGTTCACTTGCTAGTTGAACTATTTTGCTAAATCTGCCAATAAAATCATCATTCAGCCATTCACGAAGTATCCCGTATACATCTGTCGGCGCATGGTGAATAAATTCTCCATCGTCCTCGGTAACATTAAATCCGGAAACAAGCAGATCGAAAACTTTCTGCTTTAGAGTTGCATCTGCCCGTGTATAAATCTTATGCAGGGGCTTACAAATTTCTCCCTTTTCCCACTCACCTCGATCGTAACCACTATCCTTAAGATAGAAAAACTCCTTTTCATTAAAAGTGATTAAATCCTTGATGATAATAAAAGCATCATTAAAATACTTTGTCCCATCAGCACCTTCAATAATTTTTGTGACAATTTTTACAACATCCACATCAAAGAAATCAGATCGGTAAAAACCTCGGATTGTTTTTGTGTATTTTTTGATATAGCCCAATATATATTTTCGGTTTTTGTCCGTTTGCAGATTAGCTTCAAAAACATGGAAGATGCCGAAGGTAAAATAATAAACCCGATTTAATTGCCATAGATAATCCCATTTTTTCAAATCAAGATCGTTTCTTGTTTTGAGCCGATCCATCGCAAATGACATCAAATCCCATCGAATCGAGAACGCAGAAATCGAGCTACTACCAAGATTATTTTTTCCATTACCCTTAACGATCTTTTCCAATCCCTTAAATTGTTTATCCTTTTTTGTCCTTAAGTTGAAATAATCGCTTCTATTTTGAATTTCCTTTTTAAATTCCTCTACTTCCTTAAGAATGTCAGAACGACTGTAAGTAGCTCCGCTTGCCGAGCCTTTATAAATCTTTTGGATTAAGATACTGTCAACAAATCTTTTGATATCTTCTGGAGGAAGCCAAAAATTGATCAGTTCTGCAAACAAAGAATAGGTGACTTCCTTATTGAACGATGACGGCACCACCCAAAACTGAACTTTTGATAATAGGGGTAAAAATTTGGTCGGGTAACCTTTTTCGGTAAATTTCTTTTGAAGCTCGTCGAAATATTTAACATTGCGAACATCCGAAATTAAATCGGTGTTTGCCTTACTACATATAACAAGAATTTCATCCTTATCGGTTAGAGCACTCTTACTAGAAATATTCTCTAACAGTGCTTTCAGATGCGGATAACTGAATTTTTCCTTTCTGTCTTTTGATTCACAAATAATCTTTTTGCCGTCATTAAAAACAAGGTTAAAGTCCTCAAAATTTGCCGCTTCAAGCTGGATCGAGGAAAACTTTGGATCACGCACATATTGCAAAAATAACGACATCGCCGCCCATGCCTGTGCATTTATCCCTTTGTAATTGTATTGGCCTGGTTTGCTCATAAAATTAATTTATCTTCCTCAATGTATCGATAAGCCTCTGAGCAATATTATCGACCTCATTCTTTCTATTCTGCCAATCATTTCCTTGAATACTTAGAGATCGCATATACCCCTCACTCAGGGTTGGCATTCGAGTTTCTAAGTCGCCTAAATCGTTAAGTAGTGGAGCATAAACATCTCGACGAATATCGTTCGTGCATGACTCTTGCAGAAAAACTTTGAATCGCTGTAATATCATTACATCTAAAAATACGACATGCCCTTGATAATTATTTTTAATATTTTCAAATACTCTTATTACAACATCGCTATATCTCGGAAAAAGTTTATCCGGAATTAGGAAATGTCTTTGTATGTCAATTCCCGTTTTAATATAATCACGGTGGCCATTTTCTCTTACCCAGACCCTGCCGTCAGTTATATGCGGTTTTTCAGAATAAAAACTCTCTTTAATAAATATAAGATAAACACATCGATTTTTTCTTGGATTAGTAAAAACCACATGGAATAAATCCCATTCCTTGATTGGTGGGTAAATCTCGCTTGTTAAAATATGACTAATTCTATTTTTGAAATTTTGATCATAACTCAATCCTTGCGCCCCCTTGTTATCATCAACACCGTAAAAAATCATTCCATCTCTTGAGTTTGCAAAACTACAATAACACGCTCTTAAATTTCCTTTCTCTCTATCATTACGGGAATCTGGCAAATCAACCTTGAAATCATAGTCCCATCCTTCTTGCGTCATCGGATCACTAAGCCAGCTTTTCAAATCAGCTATTTTCCAATTTTTTATTATTGCTAAAGATGGAAGAGACATATTTGTTATTTACCAACAAAAGCTTTAGAAAGAAGGGCTGAAAAAAGAATGTCCAACTGAATAGCGGATTGTTTTTGCTTCTCTTTTTGTTGTTCAATTTCTTTTACTTTCTCGGCGAATTGATTTTGTAGTTCAAGTGGTGGCAGATAAATACTCAAATCCTCAACATTGCCAGAGTTCAGATTCTTCATCGTTACTCCTTTGGCTACACGCTCTAAAACCTTTTTAATGGGAGATGACGAGATAACACAATAAAGAAAAAACTGATCGAGCTGTCTTGATGGCGATATAAATAGGCTTCCTGTACCACATAGAAAACCGTCCTCTTTTTCTGCCACCATCGCACACCTTCCCATTTCACCACGTCTTCCTAAAACTACATCTCCCGCATGCATTCGGTATGCACTTAACTCGTCAGCCTTCTCTTTCGTAACTGTTAATTTAGGATCAATTTGAATTCTGCCCTCAATAATATGTGTGGGATTAACAAGAGGAATTCCGTCATAAACATAATCTCCAAGGTGCAATAGGATCCCAAAGGGGCCAATTTTTATTTTTGCTAGTTCTTTTAGCTTAAATTTCTTCCACCCTTTTTCATTATTCACCGGATCACCAAACATTTGCACAAACAAAGCCGGAATCAGCTCGTCCATTTTCTGATCCGCTTCGGCACGTTTCTTTTTGAGTGACTCGGCTTCTTCAAGCATGCTTACAATCCGCTTTTGTTCAGCAAGATCAAGGTTACCAATCTTGTCGACTGGGAATGGTACCTGAATTTTCTCCGTATATTCTTTAGAAAGATGCCTTAAACCTGCACCCTTGAAACCACGATCTAAAATATTCCTATTTCCAGAAAGAAAGTAATATACATACTTTGCTAATACGTTTCTATCTTTTGGTGCAATTATAAAAGTATCCGCACTAGTGGAAAAATTATCAGCACAATGAATACTTGGAGCACCGCCAGTTCCTAAAATAATGGCCTCACTTGAATAATCAGCTTCATCAAACCACTTAGTCTGTAGTTGACTTGATGTAAAAAATGGATATAGTCCAGCCCCTAAACCATCGCCAGCTTTTCGGTGCGACTTAGAAAGGAATTGGAATATATCGCTAAGTTGAAATGTTTTTGTTGCCATATCATATTTTGTTGTTAAGCTTTTTAAGTCCATCAGCAATCTCGGTTTCAAGCTTTTGCACTTCGGCGATAATCTCTTTCGGATCGCGGAGACTTATTGAGTCAACTGTTACCGGCTTATAGCGTGAAGCCGTGAGGTTATAATCCTCGGTAATAATTTGCTCGCGTGTAGCAAACCAACTGCAAGGACTCGCTTCTTTTTTCTCGTATGCCGTGGGCAGGTCTTTGAGATTGTTGTTTTTCTCGTCTGGTTGTCGCTTATCATCTAGCGTAAGACCATCGCCGGTAACTTCGTAGAACCATGCTTTTTCGGTTTTACCGCCTTTGGTATAAAAAATAATGGCGGTCTTCACCCCGGCATATGGCTTAAAGACTCCGGACGGCAGACTTACGACAGCATCAATTTTGCAGGTATCTACAAGGAGCTCACGCATTTTCTTATGCGCTCCGGTTGATCCGAACAAAACTCCTTCCGGAACAATGACCGCCGAACGGCCACCATCAACCAAATGGTCATACATGTATTTCAAAAACAGCAGTTCAGTCTTTGGAGTGTTAAGGCCAATATCTTCCTGTATTGCTTCGGGATTAATAGTTCCGGCAAACGGAGGATTGGCAAGCACAAGGTCATACTTTCGCTTCTTTTCTTCGGGGAGAGTGAGTGGGTCAAAGTTTAAAACGTTGGATTGTGAAAGATCATGGAGGTAGAGGTTCATAATCGCCACCTTAATCATGTCGGCATCGTTATCAAATCCATTGATAGCTTTCGTGCGTAAAAATTCATGCTGAGCTTGCGTGAGTTTATCTCCGGTGTCATGGCCACGGGCGGCTTCTTCTTCACTGGTATTAGCACGGAGAATATATTTGTAAGCTTCAATAAGAAAACCGGCCGTACCACAAGCAGGATCAAGAATAAGGTCTGATGGTTTTGGTTTTACCAGCTCAATCATCGTCTTGATGATATGGCGCGGGGTGCGGAATTGGCCGTTAGTGCCGGAAACAGCGATGCGGTTCAAGAGATACTCATACATGTCACCCTTAACGTCGGTATCGTATTTTTCGGTATTATTGAAATCCGTCCCATCGATAATGCTTACTACCGACTTGAGTGTTGGTCGGTTATAGATTTTGAGATGCGCCTGTCGGAAAAGTGTCTTGCCGGTTTGAGTCAGATTCGGTAGTTCGTGCAAATGCTCAAAGACTTCTGTGAGCGTGTTATAAAGTTCATCCCCGGACAAACGACTCAAAACACGCCAGCCAAATTTGCTGATCTTACCGTTAAAGATGCTCTCGTATTTTTTGCCGGATAATTCAGCGATCTTTTGTTGATGCTCATCAAGCTCAGTAAGGGACTTCAAAAACATCAAATAGCTGATCTGTTCGATGGCGGTCATTGGATTATTAACTCCGCCAGCAAAAAGCTCGTCCATAATGCGATCTACTTTTTGCTTGATATCTGAATTAATGAAGTGAAGCGGCATAAATTTATTGAATTACGACAAGCGCCGGACTGGTTCGAACAGCTTCAAAAACCGATTTGATCTTGCCGTCAAAACGGGAGATGTACATCCGTGTTCCACCGAATTGTGTAAACGGCGGCTGATCTAAGAATGAATAATCGCCCCGCTCAAATTGCACGATAAGCCGAGGGCTTTGGCTTAATTGGCGAACGAGGATTTTTAGAAGTCTGGATTGTTCAAGATCAAGATCATAATCAGTCCGTATGCTTTCAACCAGTTCAAGGAGCTGATCCTCTCGTGTTGGCAACTTTTCAATACCAAGTCCAGCGCGAACATAATCCAAAAGGTCCGCGAATACCCTATAGGCACGGGATAGGTTTCGTTCATTAAAAAATTCTGTAGGTTTATCAAATACATTCACGCGCAAGTACTCACTAACTTCCTCATCTTCAGCGCCAACTTTGATTTTATCTTCAAATTCAGGATTTTCAGCGATAACCTGTTTGATGGTTTTTTCCCATTTCGTTATATAGCTTAAGCGATCAACTTTTTCTCCCTCCGGACCGATCTCCATCATTTCAGAAAAAGCCAATGTATCCGCGCCCTCATAAGTTTTAACTTCTATGAGCGGTGGTGGAGGCAGCGTCCCCCCGCCTGTTCCAGTCTCACCCGCTGGAGTTGGGAGTGGGGCTTCAAAATCATATTCCTCTTCAAAGTATTTAACCACTTCGCAAAAGTCATGAAGTAAAAATTGTTTTTTCTCAGTGCCGTCCGGAAATGTATATTTGCGAGTGCCGCGTCCTTTAATTTGAATATATGAGGTTGGTGAGGCGATCGGGCGAGCAAGGACGATATTGAGTATTTCCGGACAATCAAAGCCGGTCGTGAGCATATCCACGCTTACCGCCACGCGTGGGTAAAAATTATCGTCTTTCCGAAATTGCTTGGCCAGATCAGAGGCTCCTTTAACGCGAGAGGTGATAACTTCAGCGAATTTACCATTGTGTTCAGGAGTTAGTTTATTTAACTCTCGAGCCAGGGCAGCGGCATGATTTTGAGAGACAGTGAAGATAATTGATTTACCGATTGCACCTTCCGGTGTTTTAAGCGCATTTTCCAAAAATTGGCGGCAAATAAGTTCGTTGCGCTTTGGTACGAGCACCCGCTTTTCAAGCTGAGAAATGCGGTAGGTATAATCTTCGCCGTCAATTTCTATTTTCCAACCCTCTTCAGATACTGCCTCTTTGGTAATAAGGGAAACCATTCGAGCGATTTTGGGGGCGACCAAAAAACCATCCCGTACACCATCTTGAATGGTGTAGCGGAATGTCGGAGTGCTTAAATCACACCCGAAATGCTTGTAGGTATCGCGCGCGAAACGGTATTCCAATTTGAGCGGATCGTCATCCTGCAATTTTTCAACATCGATATTTTTAAGAAAGTCATTGGGAGTAGCAGTAAGGCCTATTCGGACTGCTTGGAAGTATTCCACTACTTGTTTGGGTAATTCACCGTAAATAGAGCGATGAGCTTCGTCATTGAAGACAAGATCAAAATAACCAGGGGTAAAATCTTTCTTAAAATGGATATTCAAACTCTGGATTGTAGCGACGACAATGTTAGCGCCACCAAACACTGCGTGTTTACCCGGTTTATATCGAACAGCACGATAATCATCCTTGAAAGCAATCTGAAATGCATCCAATGCTTGTTTGGCCAACTCTATCCGATCAACAATAAAAAGAACTCGCTCCGCTTGATGAGCTTTAAGAAAACGTTCAATGATGGCAGCGGCAAGGCGAGTTTTGCCAGTACCGGTTGCCATTTCCAAAAGAAAAGAACGTTTACCTTCGTCATATTCTTTAGCAATGATATTTGAAGCTTCGGTTTGATACGGCCGATTGCATATTTCGGCATTATTCAGTACTGATGAGAGCGGTTTCCGAGATAGTTTTAAATCGTGTCGGCGTTGCAAATCTTGAGGAGAGATAAAACGTTCAATAGGATTAGCATCGCCATCCTCTAAATCCCAAAAATATAATTGTTCGGAATTGGCAAGAAAAACATACCGGCATTTATTTGCATCCGCATAACCCTGCGCCTGATTTTTCGCTGTATATGGATCAATAGAATCTTTCTTTGCTTCCACTAAAGCAAGATTGCGACCGTTTCGGTCCAGCAAGAGATAATCCATAAAACCAGCTTCGGAGTGTTGCTCGGTTAAAACGTTTTTGCCCGGACCTTCCAAAACCCACCCGGCATCTTGAAGTTTCCGGTTAATAACAATGCGAGCATCCTGTTCAGTGAATGTCTGGTTGTGATTGTTGGCGATTTTCTTTGGCATAATTTATTTGTGATGTATAAGATTTCGCTTAAACTATACCAAAAAATGGCCTAAAATTCAACTGGCCTAAAACAAAAACAGATGAGATCTACTCATCGTTTTTATTGATAATCTCGTTGAGAGTAGCGATAGTTCTCAAAACCCATTCCTTCATCATCGTTTGCGAACCGTTTGGCGTTTCGAAAAGTATACATTTTGATCATTATTCATATTTATTTACTGCCGAGTCTCTATTCAGCACGCCACCCTCCATTTCTTTCGTGTCATGAATCCAATATTTTCTATTCTCAAAATAAAGATATCTAAAAGTGGTTTGATCAAGCGCGGTATCCTCTTGATAAAATGACCGACCTACTCGCACTGTGGACTCTTGGTCCGAGAGGGATATGCCATAAGCAGCGCATCCAGTGAGTCAAATGCCATTAGATATTTAGGGCTCAAACTTTTCCACCCACTACACGCCTCCGGGTAGTAATATATCGCAGTACCATGCGAGGAAGTATTGACATTGGATATGCCGATGCCAAGTTTTTTAATAATCGCGAAAGCGTCAGCCGGTTTACCAAGGGAATATTTTTTTAAATCTTTGGGGTTTACATACCAAGCCTCGCCGCGGCTTTCCACCTGAAGAAGGATTTTCCCAGAGTTCTTTTGGGTTATGGTTAATGTTTCCGCGGCGCTGACTGGCGCGAAGAAGGCGACCAGAGTAAAGAGCGACACTCCGATCATAGTAACCATAATCATGTACCGGTGTTTTATAAAATTTTTAAGGAAATAATACATAGTGTTTAATTTAAAGAGATTCTATATAATTGATAATTAAGGCTCATTATTTTTGCCTTTAATGCTTCATGAGTCACATTCGTTTGCTAAGTAATATTTATTCACTCGAAGCGAAAAAACACAAAGCCCCGCGCCAGCTAAGCCTTTCGGCTACATACCCTTTCGGATATGACCCTTCGCAGAGTCGCTGAACACGGGGTTCAGTACCTGCGAAGGGTTTTGGCTGCCATGCCCGCATTGCTGCGAGTTTAGGCAATTAAATTGTGATCAAATTATAGCAGAAAAATCGCTATAGCTCCATCATTGTATCTTAAACCCGGGGACTTGCAAAGGGGGTCTTCTCAAGACATTTTAGGTCGTTTTAACTTTTTCTATGCTCCTTTTTTATTATCTTTAAATATAATATAATACCCAGTATGAATATTATTCAAATCATTACCGGGCTAATTGCTGCCGCGCTTGGCGCGCTGGCCGTGGTTTATACCGAATGGATTGTACAAAATCTGGGCTATAATGAATGGGCCGAAGCCAAAATGTCTATGTGGGGCGGCAGCCGGATGCTGTACAAGATAATCGGCGTTTTGGTCGTCTTGGGCGGGCTGCTTTACGCCTTTGATCTATTGGATAAGTTTATTTTTGGCTTGGGAAATGCGTTTTTCAGCAGTGAAGGACAATAAGTTATCCACAGCCAGTACTGATTTAAGATATATTATCGGTTCAAACAGTATATTTGGCTAAAATTAAATAAAAGACCACATCATTGACGAAAACGCAATTCCGTGCTATACTTACATCAGTTAAATTGAACTTTGACAAAATGCCTGATCTAGAAGTGGGAAAATCTCTTTTTCCTGGATTTTTACAGCGATAAGAGATTTTCCCTGCTTCTTTTAGATATATTTG
>Ga0209211_10008474_pt1 | contig 14043 bp, 9 predicted proteins | sample RifGroA2_FD_183992 | JGI IMG/M metagenome (GOLD analysis project Ga0209211, IMG submission 183992) | Groundwater microbial communities from Rifle, Colorado, USA - Groundwater A2 (SPAdes) (version 2) | ecosystem: Environmental > Aquatic > Deep subsurface > Groundwater | place: Rifle, Colorado...
ATGGCCTTAAATCCCCTGAATTGTCGCACATGCCTGCATTGTTTTCATTTATTGCAGCTTCAGCAATGTTTGCCTCATGCTCTCCAAATGATATTGTCTTATCCTGTGTGGTGCTGTAATAGTGAGTCAACTTAACTGAAGCGATTATTATGGCTACAACTGCAAAAATTATCAGGGACGCCATTACAATCCAAGCAACTGTTTTTTTCGTTGACCTTATGCTTATGAAAGCGTCATTTATCTCCTGCTCAGAGTAGCCTGCAGCAAGCATGCTCTTCTTGACAGTGTAACTGTCAATGCCTTTCTTCAATTCCATCCTGATATATTTTTCAACTTCTTCTGTCATTTTGAAAAACCAATTTTACGAACAAGACATTATGCCCATTCCGCAGACTCCATCTATGGTGCCGTCCCTATTCTTATCGCAATTCGCTTTAGTGACTGATCCCTGGACACAGCCGCAATACCATTTCATATCATTTCCGATAGCATACGGAATTCCAGCTCCGCATTCTTGACAGGCGTCGCCTCTTGCGTTGCTAATTTTTGCGTCATTGCACAATCTAACAGGCAGTGGCTGTGCAGAATCCGGATATGGCATTATTTCATCGCATGCGCTTTCAACAAGGCTGCTGCAGGCGCTTTCGCAGCCGCCATCGATAAAGCTTGTCATACCATTGCATCTCTCGCAACTTTCCCCTCCGGCTGCAGTGTCAGTGTTATCACATTTTCTTCCGATATTCCCCTGGCTCGTGTCAATGCAAATTGGCTGGCTTGTGCCACCAGCAGGATTATTTGCTGAATCACATTGGTTCTCGTTTGCATAGCATCCCATGTTGCCGCCAGCAACAAGCTGTATCAGCCAGTTTTGCGTGCAGCAATTTTCTGAATCTCCATAGCACATGCCGTCTGATAAATAGTTGCCTGATGTTATGTCACTATCACATTTTCGGTTTGTATTTTCACATAAAGCATAGTAATCTCCGCTAAATTCTGATACAGGACCATCTTTGTCACAGATATATCTGGTGCCATATTGCTCAATTGCGCAAATGCCCTCCTGGCTGAAGCTACCAAGAATTGGATATAGTTCACATGCCTTGCCCTTTGTAGCTGGAGAACAACCGCACCTGTATGTTCCGCCATCATTTGTCACATTTTCGTATGATTCATCACCGCAGCATATTCCGCCTGGCGTGCAGATTCCATTTGTATTGCATTGCTTGCCATTCTCATTATTGTCTTTTATCCAATTGGTGCCGTCACAATAATAATCTCCATCTTCTAAAGTTCGTTTTGTGCACGCAAGAGCAGAATCGCATGTTTCCATATCGCCACCGTTGCATATAGATGTAGTGTTGGATGTGAAAATCCAATTGTCTGTTGAATCATCACAGCATTCCGAGCCTGAACTTCTTGCGTCCTCCCAATTACCCAATCCTTTCCTGCATTCGCAGGTCTGCGGACTACTGTCGCCGTTGTTTTCGTATTTGCAGCCGCTGGTAACAAATCCTGAATTTCCGTCGCATGCATTTGCTGTTTTATCGTCGGCAGATGCATTGACATCTGGATTGCACATTCTTTCACATGTTAATGGATCGCCTTCATAAGGGTCTGTGCCTGCAAGTTCAAACATATTATTGAAGCCTCCACAGAATACACATTTTCCCTCTGAGCCGTCGCATTTTGACTGTCTTAAGGCTGGTCCGGCTTCAAAATCATATGCAGGACTAACTGGAATGTCATTCAAGGCAATGTTGTCACAATATATAATATTGGCTGCGCCAAGATAGGTCCAATCATGACCAGCGCATGCATTATTTTCGTCGCTGCCACCGCACCATCTCAAATCTCCAACGCCATTGCCGGCTGCCCATTCCGTGCAACAACTATTTTCGCTCGGATTCAGGCATAGACCATCTGGACTGTAGCTTCCGGACAAGCTGCTATCGCATGCATTGCCAGAAACACATTCTAAACAATCATAGCCATAGCCTTCCCCGACAGTTGCATTTTTGCAAATCACATTTGTTGCACAGGAATATCCTCCTGGACTTCCAGCTTTCTTTGCACAAATGCCGTCTATAATAGAATCGCCATCCAGAATTTCACATGTATAGCTTTGCTCTGATGCTGTCTTTGTGCAGCCACATGTGAGGTCATCTCTGTTCGCAGCATTCAGGTCTGCGAGTGGAGCTGAAATAGGTGCCCAAACTTCTCTATTGCAATAATTGCCATCCAGGCACCATTTATTGTCGTTGCCAAGGCAAATTTGGTCGTTGCCTGTTCCTATTTTTATGCCGTCACAGCAGCATCCATTTATTGGCGATGAGGTGCCCCAATCATCATCATTCGCATCATCCCCGCAGCATTGCGCGCCAGAAGCTGTTGGCAGCCATTCTGATGCCAGCTCCTTACTGCATACAGTGCATTTTCCAGAATCCAAATCTGGGTCTAGCCATTTGGAATTTTGGCAGTATGCTTGTTTTCTTTGAGCATCCGGAGGAAAACTGTAGCAATCATTTTGAGATTGACATGCTCCATCAGCATCCGCGCAATCTGTATCCAAATTGCAGCATGCTTCTCTTGGTCCGCAAGAAGGTGCATTTGATACAGTATATGCTGAACTGTCACAGAATTTGCTGAATTCATCTTTATCATCACCACAGCATCCGGCTTGTCCTTGGGCAGAATATTCACCAACAGGCTCACCTGCAGGAATAAATTTCGTGTTTTGATTTTTAATATTATTAACCCCGCATGCAAGGCAATAATCATTGTCTATATCCACATCTTGTGGACCAAAAATTATACTATCCTCTTGCATTCCTGGGATTAGTCCATATCTTCTCCACGGACTATAATCGCGGGCCGTACACAAATCAGACATACTGTCATCAGATGTGAGAAGTGGTGAGGAATCCGGATTTACTTTACTTGGGTCATTACTATAACATTCACCATCACACCATGTCTGGCTGGAGGGTTCGGTGGGATCAGGAACAGTTGTTTCGGTGTGAATTGTTCCCCAATGAGCATATGCATTCCCATAAGACCAACCATAAATATCATACGTCGGCGGGGTAAATGGGGATCCTGGCATATCAGATGAAGGAATTCTTGTATCATATTCGTCTATATTATAGCAGTTGACTGCCAATTTGCATCCATTGTTTCCACAAGCACCTTGGCACAAATATCTGCCATTTGCATCATCATAAATACCACTAGGACCAGTAGACAATCTGAAATTGGAATTGCATATCCCATCTGCCCATGATAATTGCAAATAATCCTTTTCATAAGAGCGTAGAGTATATGAAGAGGGGCTGCTGATGTTTCCACCATTATAAGAAGCCCAATATTGGCTGCATTGAGGAGTCCATGTTTGTGGTTCCTGCCCACAATGATTTCCGGTTGCATCAAAACCAAATCTGCAAGTATTATCAATTGGAGGACCGAAGCATCTTTCATCTTGTTCTGCTGGATCTGTTTCCAAATCAGGGCAATCCATCTGCCATATCCATTTATCATCAAGATTCCCGGTGCATGCATTCCCCCTGTTGCCTGAACAACTTTGGTTCATAATTCTATGATAAATATCATTCAAATCATCACTTATTGTGGAAGGATCAGAGTATAAACTCATATCAGAATGGAAAATACTATTTATGGGAGTTCCCATCTGATTATTAACTTGGGGAAGCATTAGAACAGACGGATCATAAATCAAATCATCATCAGGGCCGCCAGACAATCCATCTTCGTTGTCTTTCCTTGCTCTATCGACAGGGAAGTGTTCTTTTGTTACATCCGGGAAAAATGCATATGCCTCATAATGGTAGCATTCAGTATTACTCAGCTCCGTAGCCATTGAATATGTTGCCACAACCAGAGGATTGCCGTCACAGCATGCATGATTTGCCTGGAATGGATCAGTCCCTCCGTGCCTGTAGTTGTCAAATATGGTGTCTGCAAGAGGAATATTATAGAAGGGATATGGGGCCAAATCGCTCCTGTGCGGCACGCATCTTGCCACATTGACTTTAATTGTCTGAGATGTCTTGCTGCCTCCACAATTTGTATTCTGTATTGTAACTTTAATTGAATGCTCAAGCACTCCTGTACCATAATTGTCAAATGCTCCGCTTACGTCATCAATATTGAATATGCATCCAGTACATGCCTCATTCAATATTCCGACAAACCTTGCAGGGCCTGAATAAAGCAAGTTGAACTTCATCACTTCCCAGATGAATGACCAAATATCCTTTGCATTGTTCTCATTCAAATCTTCCCAGTCAAACAGCTTGTCTGTGCAAGTGATTTCAGAGCCCCTTGAGTCAAGGAAATACGGGTCCTCAACTGAGGCAAAATTGTTTGGAATGTCATCATATTCATTTTGCCCTCGGACAAACAATGTTTCAATGTCATAAACCAATATCCTGACATCTTGGTAATCAGTATATTTTCCATCAGTAACAGAAACCCTTACAACATGGGGTCCCTTATCTTTTTCAGTTGTGCTTATCTTTACAGGTCCTCCTGTTGCAAAATCTGGATTGCTTTTTGTCCAATTGTTAAGGTATCCAGCAGCAGCAGGCACGACACAGTTTCCAGGAATGAACGAGCAATTTCCCAAGGTATCTTTTCTTGATTCATATTCAAAAATGCTAAATTCTTCCTCGTAAGTCTCTCTCCAGCCTGAATAATTGAATCTTAGGTTATTATTGTCTGGCTCATCTGGATCATATGCATTGGGACGAATTGTAATATCAGTCCCGACAGGGACAAAGTAATCATATCCCACAGAATCATTCGGATAATAATATGGTGTCTTGCCCTGCTTCACTGTGTTTTTGTATGTATCAACATCATCAGTTATATAGTCCAGAACCGGCCACCTGTTCTGCCTTGCAAACTGGAAAACATATTCCTTGCCTGATATGCCGCCATACAATTTATCTGTTATTTTGAAAATGTCATATTCATCTCCCTCTAGCTGTTCCACTTCATAATCCGTGTCAAGCTTTGCACGCAGCTCATCAATCAAATTGACATCCAGATTGACATTATCAGCAGTTGTAAGGGAACTAACTGCATCATATATCTCCCCCAGCCTTGTGTTTTTTGTCGCCCTGAAATCCACCATCCTTGTCACAGGCGGCCTGCCTTCTATTGTTATAACAATCGGAAACAGCACATTTGCAACAACCTGGTCAGTGTCCCTCTCGACAACAACATTCACAATAGGCACATCCTTGGTTATGTTCTGGCCTGTTAAGGCAGCAATGCCTGTGAAATTGACACATGTTGCTGTTTTGTTGGAGACATAATTTGCCAGCTGCTCGCTTATTGTCGGCCTGAGATTGAAGTTCCCGCTTTTCAGTGCAAAAAACCTTTTCTTGCCAAATGCCATCGGGCCTGTATAGCTTGAATCATAATCATCTGGATTAGAGCTTGACGGGATGCAATTTGGCCAGTCGCTGCCTGAAACAACACTGCCCCAAATAAAGTAGCATGGATTTGATGGGATTATTGCAAGCTTGTCGCCCTCGCCGCATCTTGTTGTGTCAGGCGAGCCCAGATTGCCATAGCTGTTGCATGGATAGCGTGGCAGGAAGGAATATATCTCCCCTGCGGCAATTGTGTCAAAATTCTGAATAACAGCAGTCACATTGTCAAAATTATATTCAACATGCTTTGGATTTGTCATGCCTGCAATTTTAGGTATCATGCTCCCTTCCTGATAATCAAATATGACCCCTCCCTGCCTTCCAATAAGCCTCATGCCCTCTTCCAGGGCATCATCCACGCATGAAGAAACATATGTCTTTATTGGTGTTGTCTGGATGATGTCGCTGTAAATCTTGTCTATTTTTTTCTGGAACGACCTTTCCTGCGCATAATTGACAGTATAGAAGACCAAGCCGAAGCTGCTGAGCACCAGCAGCCCGACTATGATAAACGCAGTTATCTGCGCCCTGTCCATCATCCTCTTTTTTTGCATCTCAATTTTCCCCAGTCTTGAATTCAGGCGTCTTTTCATGCCCTTCAACAACATTGGACACGTCAATCTCTTTTATTATCTGGGAGAATCGCGTCCTGAAGTCCCGCATGAACTCATTCAGCTCATCCTGGTTTTTTGACATGAGCCTTATGTGATAATCATATTTTCCTGACGTCAGGCTGTAGCCTGATATTCTTGCATATTTATCCATGAAATTCCTAAGCTGCTTTTCCTTTTCAGCATCAAAGTTCTGAAGGGACACCATAATCAGTGAAATGTTTCCAAGGCCAATCATCTTATCATCAACCTTAAGGAAAAAAGAAATCAGCTTCTCTCTGGACATTTTTTCAAGCCTGTATGCAATGCTGTCCCTTTTGATGCCTGTTTTTTCAGCAATATCAGCTATGCTTGCCCTTGCATCTTTTCCAAGCACTGAAAGAATTTTCCTGTCTTTTTCATCAAGAAAATAATATGCCTTAGAAGGATCACTATTCATATCCGATGTATTGCTTTTTTTCCGCAATGTCAACACTCATAGCTATTAATATTGGTAATTATATGCTAATATTTCCTTATTTTACGCAATTATATATTTAAATATTGCTAATTATAAGGAAAATATGGCCAGAAGTCAGGAAAATGTTATTTACAGAAAATTCATAAAGAAAAAACATCAAAAAGAAATTAACTACTTCTCCTCTTCCTCGTCTGGATTATAGGCCGGTACAGCTGACTTGCTTATTATGACAATGTCGCCTATGCTCTTGACAAGCTGGTGTGGCACAATGACTCCCTTGGCATTCCCAAGAACCTTGTTCAAAAAGCTGTTCTTAGTTGCCCTGACCCTCCAGCCGCCAACCTTGTTCTGGCCGAGTATGACTTCCTCAACATCCCCAAAATAATCGCCATCGTCTGTGAAAACCTTCATGTCATATGTTTCCGTGATCTTTTTCATCTTAAGCATAGTCTCACTCCAGTTCCGCCTTGAATTTCAGCGTTTTATTGCATTTATTGCAATCTATTCAGTGAAGCCTTATATTTAAACTTTTTGATGCTTTACTATTGAATCATACTCAAAAAGCAAAGTTTGCCAACATTCCATTTCCCAATATCATATGATTAGCTTTTTAACTCCAGACAACAATCAAAAGCCATGGAAACATCAGTGAAGGAATCGTCCATCCAAATTATTGGCACCTCTCATATATCGAAACAGAGCATAAATGAGATATCAAAATGCATTGAAAGCCAAAAGCCTGACATTGTGGCAGTTGAGCTGGACAATAAAAGATATCATGCATTGATGCAAAAGAAGAAGGGCGGCTTTCCATCATTCGGAAGAATTGGCATCACTGGCTATATTTTTGCATTGATAGGTCATTGGGCTGAGAAAAAGCTGGGCGAAAGTGTTGGGGTAAGCCCAGGAAGTGAGATGATGCACGCAATAAAGCTGGCAAAAAAGCACAGCCTCAGGGTTGCCTTCATTGACCAGGATATTGAAATCACACTCAAGAGGTTGTCAAAATCCATTACATGGAAGGAGAAAAGGCGTTTTATTGCAGACTTATTCAAGGCTATTTTCATGGGCAAGAAACAGGCAAAGGAGCTCGGGCTTGAATCATTTGACCTTTCAAAAGTGCCCGAAAAGAAGGTTATTGACAAGCTCATGGACATGCTTAAGCACCGCTATCCAAATGTATATAATGTCCTGCTGAAGGAAAGGAACAACATCATGGCAAGAAACCTCATGACTCTTGCCTCATTCAATCCTGGCATGAAGATACTTGCAGTTGTTGGCGCAGGCCATGAGGACGGCATCAAGGAAATCATAGACAAGAACTCAGCAGGCAAGATTGATTATACTTTTTCGATAAATATTGGCTAAATACTCAATCTTTATTTGCGAATAATCTCGATATGTCCTACAGATCTTCTATATTCCTTTGCAATTTTCTTAATAGATTCTCCGCACTCCTTGTCACAGGTAAAAAATTCTAATTGACCAAACTCTTCGTTAAATGACAAAAACTCAGTTGCAATTTCTATATCCTCTTTATCTCGTTTTTTGTCAAAAACTTGTTCTTTACTGGATTTTATTTTAATTTTCCATTCGTCATATTTTTGATAATTTTCTATATACATAAAATCATAACGTCTAAAAAATCTAACAAATTTATTTATAACTTCGAATGCTCTTTTTTCCGCATTTATTATATACTTTTCCTTAAATTCAGCAAATGCTTCATCCTCCTCATATAATCTTGGAATAGAATAATCGCTTAGCAAGAGATCAATAAATATTCTGACTGACTTTACATTAATATTATTATCTCTCTGCAATTCTACTAAATACTCACTAATTTTATTATTTACATTTTCAGAAAGGGAAAATAAACTTGGTTTGTATGATTTTGATGGAGAAGAGTCTCTTTTCTTCTTCTCCTCTCTGATTGCCTTTTCTATAACAATACATCCGGTGCTTAAGCGATCTTTATATGTATAAACAAAACTGGCGCTCACATTTGAAAGTAGAACATACTTATATTTCATCTTTTTTGCCCTAAAAAGTAATACTTTTTTGTTAAAAATATCATCCCTATTGCCATAGGCAAATATCGTATTTACATCAGAAGATGTTTTCATTTTAGCAATATCTTGGCATAAACATTTTTTTTGTTGTAATTGAAATCCTTTCTTTTCCTAATAGCTTTGCATAGTTCTCTATCCTCTTGTTATCTGTCTTTTTTAAGTTAAGTGACACATATAATATTCGCAACAAAAAATATTCAATTATTGCTCTATCTTCATTCAGTTCTTCAAATATTCTCTGAGAATATTTTTTATGAGAATAATTTTCATAAAGGTACTTTGAACTTTCTTTAATATACTTAAATATTAACATCAATTCATTGAGTAGTTTAATTTGGGCAGTAGATAACTTATCATTATTATTATACTTAAAAGCATCATAAAATTCATTGGAAAACTTAGTATAATCGACTAATGCTTGCAATATTATTTCCCATCGGATATTATTAATGTCTCCTTTTTTAGTCGGCATTGTGCTGTTTTTCATAATATATTCATCTGAAATCCCAAAGATTTTGTTCAATTCATCCAAGTTATCTAAAAATATTTTAAAATTCCATTGTCCTTCTGGCAATTTAGCTAAAAAAGATTCTATTTTTTTTATATCTAATTCTCTTTCTTTTAATTTTCCCAGTACTACATTTGCATTGATTATATTATAATCATTTTTCACGAACATTGCATCAAATATATATCTAAAAACGGACACAAATTTATCTATATTTGTAGAAATTTCATCGTTCTGGTATGCTTGTCTCATTTTCAATATCTAATACTTTAATTTACTTATTAAACAGTATATAAAGCTTTCTTTATAAAGCTGTGTCTTATCTTTAATATACTCCTCAACTTCATCAAAAAATTATTAAATAGCATTAACTGTTAGTTGCATATGGGCGCATATCTTGACAGGATTAAGAATCATTTCACTTTCAGCATAAAAGAAGTGCAGAATCTCCTTGTCATGTGTGTGATAACAGCCTTCTTGTTCGCCTTTGACGACGGCCAGCCTGAATTCGAGTATTCGCACTGGCTTTTCAACTACATTTTTGTCTTCATCCTTGTTGCATTCATTGTGCTGATACATGAATCAGCCCACAAGCTTTGGGCACTGGCAGCTGGCTACAGAAGCGAATTCCAGCTATGGCCATATGGCATTGTGATTGCCCTTGCCCTTGCCTTCATGACAAAGGGAAAATTCTTCTTCCTTGGCCTGGGCGGAGTATGGGTAACAGAGATGGCAGTCCACCGCCTGGGTGGCTTTAGGTATGGCTTAAGCACCTTCATAAGCACATGGATAGCCTTTGCTGGCCCGATGGCCAATCTCCTTCTTGCTTTTATCTTCAAGCCTGTCTACCTGGCAACAGGCAATGACCTCATCGGCATGTTTGTGAAAATCAACCTGTGGATGGCAGTCTTTTCAATGCTGCCAATTCCACCCTTGGACGGCGCAACAGGCTTTTTCGGCGGGCGCTCAACATTTATGCTCCTCATGGGCTTCATGATTGGCGCTGCAGTCATGATATGGGTCGCCAAGTCCCTGCTGCTCATGGTAATAGGAACACTTATATTTGCAGCAGTTTTCTGGTTCATATACTTCATAACCTTTGAAAAATCAGAGCTCTGACATAGGCAAGGCTTAAAAGGTCCAAGATGGCAAACACCAGCATGGCAAGCAGTGAAATTGTTGATTACATCCATCTAACCTGGGGCAAGGGCTTTCCAAAAGAAATGATAAGGGCAAAGCTCTTACAGGCAGGACATTCTGAAAAATCAATAGATGCTGCTTTCCAACAAGTTTTTCCAGATGATCACAAGGGAAAAATTTCAGGCTTGGAAGCAAAGGCCATGTCAGCCGCGCTTGTCATTGCCTTCATCCTTTTGGCAGTTGGCATTTCTGGAATGATGGGTTCAATGTTCGGCGAGGACACAAGCAAGCTTTCAGGAAATGTTGTTTATTCCCCGCAAATGTGCAAGTCCTTTCCCAAGATTGATGTGCAGGACTGGTGCTATTACAAGGTTGCAAGACGCCTAAATGATGCAGGCTATTGCTCCTACATTTCCAGCAGCGAAGTCATGGATTTCTGCAATTCAATAATCTCAGGAAAGGTTGACTGCAGCAAGATAACCGACAAAAGCCTGGAAGCTGACTGCAGGTCATAGAAAAAAACAAAAGCACCTGGGCGCATATGGGCCATTATTGCTGCTCGGATACCTTCTAGCAAAGCTATATAAATTTGCATGGATTGTAAATGGCATGCTGAAGGAGTTTATACCACGTCTATATCAGGAGACAATTCTCTCAACCTGCAATGAGAAAAACACCTTGGTTGTCTTGCCTACAGGTATGGGCAAAACAGGCATTGCTGTCATGCTCAGCGTCCAGCGAATAAACAACTATCCCAAAAGCAAGATACTTTTCCTTTCTCCAACAAAGCCGCTGGCAGAACAGCATCTTCAGACATTCAGGAAGCACATTGATGCAGCTCCTGAACTTTTCTCGCTTATGACAGGCACAGTCACACCTGAAAAAAGGGCAGAGTTGTGGAAAAAGAGCCAGTTCTTTTTTGCAACCCCCCAGGGCATGGAAAATGACATCATTTCCAGAAAGATTGACCTAGCTGAGGTATCCTTGGTTGTCTTCGATGAAGCTCACAGGGCATCAGGTGATTATGCCTACAACTTCATCGCCAAGATGTATGTCAAGCTTGCAAAATATCCCCGGATTCTTGGCCTGACTGCTTCGCCTGGAAGCGAACTGGAAAAGATAAATGAAGTGTGTGCCAACTTGCACATAGAGGATGTCGAGATTCGAACACCAAATGACCCTGATGTCAAGCCTTATGTCCAGGACATTAACCTGAAATGGATTTATGTCGATCTTCCGGAAACTTTTATTGCAATCAAGAAAACGCTTGAGGTTGCCTTCAAGCAGCGCCTGAAAAAGCTCAAGGAAATTGCCTCTTTAAATATTTCCCAGATAAATCCAATGAGCAAGAAGGATCTCATAATGCTGCAAGCAGGTTTGCATGGAAAAATCGCACAGGGAGAGAGGGACATTGACACATTGACAGCAATAAGTGTCATAGCTGAAGCAGTGAAGATACAGCACGCGCTTGAACTGCTCGAGACACAGGGCATCAGCTCACTTTCAAAATATATGGAAAGGCTTGTCAGCGAATCCGGAAAGACAAAAGTGAAGGCTGTCAAGAATCTTGTGGCAGACGAGAATTTCAAGGCAGCGCTCATAAGGATGAGAGCATTAGCAGAGGCAAATGTTGAGCATCCAAAGCTTGAGAAGCTAGTCCAGATTGTAAGGGAGGAAACTGCCAAGGATCCACACATAAAGATTATAATTTTCAACCATTACCGTGACAATGCAACCAAGCTGGTGCATGAATTGTCAGCAATTGAAAATGTCAAGGCAAAGGTATTTGTCGGCCAGATGAAGAAGGGCGACACAGGCATGTCGCAGAAGAAGCAGATTGAAACTTTGGAGGAATTTAAGCAGGGAAAGTTCAATGTTGTGTGCATGACTTCTGTTGGCGAAGAAGGCCTTGACATACCTGAAGTTGACCTTGTCATTTTTTATGAGGCAATCCCCAGTGCAATCCGCCACATCCAAAGGCGGGGAAGGACAGGAAGGCAGAAGGAAGGCAGGGTGATTGTCCTTGTTGCAAAGAACACACGGGACGAAGCATACAGGTGGACAGCTGCGAACAAGGAAAAGAGAATGCATGTAACATTAGGCCATCTTAAGCACAAGATGGGCCTTGACCTGAACAGGAAAAAAGATTCCAGCCTTGCGGAGTTTCTCGAGAAAAAGGATGTGGAGACTGTTGTTTTTGCAGATGTCAGGGAAAAAGGCTCGCTTGTTATAAAGGAAATGCTTGACATGAATGTCAAAGTTGAGCTCAAGACGCTGCAAGTTGCAGATTATGTCCTTTCAAAAAGATGCGCTGTTGAATACAAGACAACAAGCGACTTTGTTGATTCAATTATCGACGGAAGGCTCCTTGTGCAATTAAAAGACATGAAGCAGAATTATGAAAGGCCGCTTATCATTGTCGAGGGCATAGAGGACATCTATTCCCTGCGTAAGGTGCATCCAAATGCCATAAGGGGCATGCTCGGCACAATTGCAGTAAGCTATGGCATTCCAATCCTGCAGACAAAAACATCAAGGGACACAGCTGCATTATTGCAAATAATCGCAAAGCGTGAGCAGGAGGACATCGACAGGCCATTCATGCCGCATGGCGAGAAGAAAATGATGTCAGTCAAGGAGGCGCAGGAATACATTGTCTCGTCATTGCCAGGTGTGGGCGGCACCCTGAACAAGCCATTATTGAAGAAATTTGGCAGCGTCAAGAACATTGTCAATGCAAGTGAATACCAATTGCGCGAAGTTGATTTGATTGGCGAGAAGAAAGCGAAAACAATAAGGGAAGCTTTGGATTCTGAATATGAGGATAAATGATTATGATTTATCATCTTCAAGATTCTTTAAGTGATGTCCAATTCTTTTAGGCAATTCTATATTCTCATCTATCAATATCTCAACCCCTCGTTTATATGACATCCAAGGTTTATGGAGCTTATGAATTTTTTTAAGATGTTTTTCCTTATCAATTTTTATCAAATTCCAATACTCATTATTTAAATGGTCACCATCTATGTGGTGCACATTCCATAATGATATATTTACGGAATCACCAGAATTTTTTTCATACCACCAAATATGGAATAATCTATTATTATGTTCCAGTACTTCTCGATCACTCTCATTTCTATAGACTTGATATCCTTGGGCATTTTTATATGGTTTTAATCTTTTTTTTCGAAGTTCATCTAGCTGTTTTTCAATTTTTCGATCTTCCCGATTTATATTTTCCAGACTTTTTGTATTTTTTTCTTCCCTTTCTATAATCTCTTTTTCGACTTTTTCTTGCTCCTTTTTACGATTATCAAGTTCTTTTTGTTTTTCATTAAAATCATTTCTGGTTTTATCTAAATTTACCTTAATTTCTTCAATAGTGTTTGCAAGTAACTTTATAATCTCTTTTTTTCTAAGTATTTCTCTTTCATAATCCTGTTTTATTCTCTTCCCTTTTTCTTCACTTTCTTTGTTAATTTGTCCTAATAAATTTGCTAATTTTAGATTTGTAGTAAATAATTCTTTTTCCTGAATTTGTCTGATTTTTTCTAATTGAGTTATATCTTTTTTGAAAGTTTTTCTCCAAATAAAGTATCCACCTATGATAATAAGTACTCCAAAAATGGAATATCTAATCCATATTATAATCAATTCTTCATTGCAAATATTATTATCTCCTCTTTGAGATTTGCATTCTTCAACACAATAATATTTTTCTCCCGAACCCTTAGAACTTGGCTTGACACATCTTTCATTATTACAGGGTACAGTTGTATCATCACAATAA
>Ga0209211_10008476_pt1 | contig 14041 bp, 13 predicted proteins | sample RifGroA2_FD_183992 | JGI IMG/M metagenome (GOLD analysis project Ga0209211, IMG submission 183992) | Groundwater microbial communities from Rifle, Colorado, USA - Groundwater A2 (SPAdes) (version 2) | ecosystem: Environmental > Aquatic > Deep subsurface > Groundwater | place: Rifle, Colorado...
TCCACTTTCGTCGAATCAAAAACGGACTGGTAGTTTCCGGCGTCAGGAAGTATCACAACATCGAATTTCGAAAGGTCGATATCACCGAGGTCCGTTGCCCGGATTGCTGAAAACGGAATTCCAAGGCCCTGTTCAAAAAGGTGCCAGAGCTCGCCATAATCGTTCGAGTTCACGGGAGCCCCGACAGCGATCGCGATGCTCGATTTCTTGATTGGGGAGACGTAGCTTGAACCAAGGCTGATACCTTTGTCGGTCAGCCCGGTCGAACAGGAATAAATATCGATTCCGAACTGACGGCTGAGTTGCTCGAGGTCTGTTGCAAGCGAGTCACGGTTCGAGCCTGCAAACGCTACGACGGTTCCCGCCGAGAAGTGGCGTCCGACCGTAGCGAAGGGACGTCGCGCAACGGAGACTTCGTATCCCTTTTCCAATAACTGCCACACCATCGGGATGGCGCCATGACGTTCCCACGGGATGAGGTAGGCATATGCCGTTTTTTCGCCGATGAGTTTTCCGCTCGGCGCTTCGGCGGAGGTAACCTTCTCCGCCTTTGCCGGAAGCGGCGACTGCGAAATCCATGCTTTCAGCCCGGAGGCGACCGGCAGAGACCACGCTGAGACGTCGTAGAAAAAAGTATCAGAGACCGCGGTGACAGGCTCAAGCAACGTTTGCGCAAGGCGCGCTTGAGGTTGCTGGAGCGGAACGAAGATCGTGCCGGCGGGCATCTTTCGCGAAAACGGTTTCGAGACGAAATACTCCTGAACCTGAAGTGTCGCCGGCTCCGTCAATCGGTAGATTTCGATTCCCTGGCGAAGAAGAATCTCGTTCACCGATGCGGCTCTTGTCGGATCCTGATCTCCGCTCACGATGTAGCCTCTTGTGGGCGACGGGATATGTAGCGCTGAATCCCAGAACTTGTAAAAATCTTCGATGCGTTCCTTCTTGTTCTTTACGCTCGTTTCGAGAGTGGCAATGCTGGTGATAAAGTGATTCCGGGCGCGATCTTTCAACGATAGCACCTGACCATTCGGTTTGCGAACTGCGAGCGAAGCACGCGAACCTCCCGCCTGTTCGTACGTCATCCCGATGGCTCCGTTGAATGTGGGCCACGAATCCCCGTAGCCGGGATAGAACATGTCGAATCGCTCGCCCACGTAGTAAGGGATATTGAGTCGATCAAACGCCTCTGCATTTCCCTTGCCAAAGATCTTTCCCCACTTGAGAACCTCGGCAGGGAGAGTCTGGTGCACGGGAACTGCGGCGGGGAAGAAGAAGTACGTACTTGAATACTCCATCTCATGATAATCGACGTGAACGTGCGGCATCCACTCACGATAAAACTTGACGCGCTGCCGCGTCTCGATCTGCGTCTGCCATGACAGGTCGCGGTTCAGGTCGAAGAAATAATGATTGGTGCGGCCTCCCGGCCATTGTTCGCTGTGCTCGAGGGAGTAGGGGAGAAGGTCTGGTTTCCTGCCCAAGGTTGAATTGACCCATTGTACGTAACGTTCACGGCCATCAGGATTGACATTGGGATCGATAATGACAACGGCATTCTCCAGAATGGACGTCGTACGTTCATCGGTGCCCGCGCAGAGTTGGTAGGCGAGAAGCATGGCAGCTTCTGGTGACGACGCCTCATTCCCGTGCACACCGTACGAAAGGTAGACGATGACCGGAAGAGAGGATATCAGCTGCCCGGCTTCCTCTTTTGATCGCAAAGTCCTCGGGTCGGTGAGTTTCCTGTTGTTGTCCTTAATTTCGTCAAGGCGAGCAAGGATTCTCGGGTTGCTGATGATAAGCGCCTGCAGCGTTCGGTGCTCGAGCGAAGTACCGTACACGACTCGGCGAATGCGATCCGAGGACGCGGCGAGCCGCTCGAGATAGGCATTGATGGAATGATACTCGGAAAAACGGTCGCCGATGGAATATCCGAGGACAGATTGCGGAGTTGGGATGCGTGGATCAAACGTCCCGCCCCGAATCACCTCGACACCGCTCTGAGCGTGCAGAAAGGAAACGAATAACAAACTCACAAGGAAAATCTTCATTCCGACTCCGGTCGTGATTGATGATGGTGCGCAATGTACATCAAAAACGCGGAATTCCAAAGATGGCCTGTCTTGCCTTTCGACTCACAATTGCGTATTTTTTGTCCATCGAATAACGGAGGGTGTTGTCCATGGCAGAAGTCAAGCAGATGTCGTTGTCGCAGTACATAGCTCTCAAGAGCGACCACGCAGTCGCGCAGGCGTTTTGGATCGTAACATTCGCTCTGTTGACGGCGATCGGAGCCCAGATTGAAATACCGCACCAGCCCGTTCCCTACACGCTGCAAACCTTCTTCGTGATTCTCGCAGGTGGTGTGCTCGGCTGGAGGAATGGCTTGCTGAGCATGTCCCTCTACGTCGGTATGGGAGCGCTTGGCATGCCGGTATTCTCGGGCGGCGGTTTCGGACTCGTCCGGCTTCTCGGCCCGTCAGGCGGCTACCTTCTGAGCTTTCCTGTGGCGGCGGCGCTCGTCGGTGGGGTGCTGGCGCTCCGTCCCCGGGTGATCTCCGAAACCGGCGGAATGTTGAGGCGGTTTATTGCCGACTATGGATGGATTCTCCTGGCGATGTCGAGCGGCCTGGTGCTGGTATTCCTGGCCGGAACTGTCCAGTTGTATGCAGTTCTCTTCCACAACTGGAGCTCGGCGTTCGAATCGGGATTTCTGATTTTCTCCGGCTGGGATTTATTGAAGCTTGGAGCCGCAGTCGCGATCTGCCGCGAGCTGCGCCGCTAGCTGCATCGGAAGGATGTAGAGTGAGAAAGCCGCTTCAATGGGAAGCGGCTTTTTTGTTTCTCAGCTCCTCGACGAGTGTCGTGATATGCTTTGAGAGAGAATCAATCGTGCGGCGAAACGCGTCGAGTCGCTCGGATTCAGTTCCCGGGTAGAAGCTTGGATCAGGAGTGCTCCAGTGGAGCTGCTCGTACGCTCCGGGGAAAAGAGGGCACTCCAGCTGAGCATCATCGCAGAGCGTAATCACGTAGTCGAATTTTTGCTGTCCGGAGTAGCGAAGCGATTTCGATGTATGCTCCGAGATATCGATGCCGCGCTCCTTCATCGTCTCGATGGCCATGGGATGAACAAATCCCGCGGGATGCGTGCCGGCGCTGTATACCTGCAACAGGTCGCTTGCGTGAGTGCGAAAAAGCCCTTCGGCGATCTGGCTTCGCGCAGCGTTTCCGGTACAGAGCACGAGGATCCTGATCATAGTCATTCGGTTCCTTGGAAGAATAGTTCTAATATATTGAATATACGCCGCAAATCTGATTCCTGCAACGGCTCGGGACGGGGCTTGATTCTCTCCCACGGTCTTGGTACACTACGCCCTGCCATCTCGTGGCCCGTCAGAATCTCTGGTGTCCGATGCACCTTACCTCCCGCGCCGTTTTCTACCTGATTCTGGATTGCTTTCTTCTCGTGACGTCACTCGTTAACGTCCCGAATGTCGTCCATCGCCCTGGCGTACCGTTCGATGTAGTTGCAAGGGATGGGAAGGTGGTTGTCGGAGCGATCCACGAGGCTTCTGCCTCCGCCGGTATCCAATCCGGCGATATGCTGGTTGCGTGGGAAGGGAAGCCGGTACCCTTTGCAGAACTCATCGAGTATTTGGCGGACCGCGTTCCGGTGGGCACGGATGTGCCAATTGTCATACGCCGGGGTACAGAAGAAATTGCGACGTCCGTCAAGCTCGTTCTGTACTATCGGTCTCTCCGCTTCCTGGTCATTTCTCTCTTCGTTGGTATTGCGGTGTTTGGTGTGGGGATCTTCATTCTTCTCTATCACCCGGAGGATCTTTCAGCGCGCGCTTTACACTGGGCAATGATCACCATGGGCGCAACGATCATGGGCACCTGGGGAGCGGTCAATACCGCTGCCGTCGGTGCCTATATCGTACGATCAGTCTGGTTCATTTCCTATTTGGGCGTAGCAGTTTCGTTTCTCTTCTTCACGCTTGTGTTCCCGATCATCCGCTTTCCCAACGTTGCCCGGTACTCGTCGCTGCTGGTGGTCGCCGTTCTAGGACTTGGGATCTTGTTCGCTGCATATCAGCTCTCCGCCATGGAATCGGCGTCAATTGAAAAGCTGAAGGTCTTCCAACTGCTGTTCGATGTGTTCCATTTCTCTCTGTTGGTCTTTGTAGGAGGTGGGTTGCTCAATATTGCCCGTGCGACGCTCCTGGCCGCCAACATCGAAGAGCGGAGAAAGATGTACTGGGTGCTCTGGGGGTTGTTCATTGGAGCAGTGCCGTATCTCCTGCTTCATATCTTGCCGCAGCTTGTATTGTCGCGATATTTCATACCAGAAGAGTTTACCACGATCTTTTTCCTCGCGATACCCTTCGGTTTTGCCGTTGCCGTCCTGAAGTACCACCTGTTCGATGTCGAAGTCATGATCAACCGGACGATTGTCTACGGTGTGATCTCCTTCTTCATTGTCGCGGGCTATGCGCTCGTCGTGCTTCTCGTTGCCTCGATCCTTGGCGAAGAAGTCGTCTTCGAACGTTACTTCGCGGTGGCCGTGGTCACTTTGCTGATCGGCCTTGTTGTGAATCCGCTTCGCCTGAAGCTCCAGAGCGTTGTCGACGAAATCCTCTTCCCCGCAAGGGCGAATTTCCGGAGGGCGCTTACGAGCGCGGAGGCACTTCTGCAGCGTGCTCTCAATCGGACCCAGCTGTTTGAACAGTTGGTGAAGGCTGTTCACGACGTCGTTCCCGCCGGGACGGTTGCAGTGTACGAGATGCAGGCGACCGGGTTTGAGCGTGTCGCTTATCGGGGGTCTGAACCCTCATCCAGCTTCGCTCCTGACAAGTGGACGCTGGGTGAACTCAGGTCGAAGCCTTTGCTGGTTCAAGCAGATGCAGTCCGAACAAAGCGGTGGCGCGTGTTGACAGGCCCAATGGAGTGGCCTGTCTGCATTCCGCTGTGTTCTCAGGTGAACGAAGTGCTTGGTATCGTGGTCTTGAAGCCTCGGCTTGCGCATGAGGCATACGACGAAGAGGAACTTTCCTTTCTCGTCAGTGTCGCGTCGCAGGGGGCAGATATCCTGGAGCGATTGATATTGCAGGAGAAAATCATTCTGGCGCAGGAAGAGCGCCTCCGGTTGGAAGAACTCAGCAACCTCAAGTCGTACTTCATCTCGAGTGTGTCTCACGAACTTCGGATGCCGCTGACATCGATCAGGATGTTCGCGGAGATGCTCCGGCTGCAGAAGTCACTTTCGCCAAAGCGCCGGCGTGAATATCTGGAGATCATTGAGGGAGAGAGTGATCGACTGTCGAGGCTGATCGGGAACATACTCGATTTTGCCAAGATAGAGCGAGGAGTGAGGGAGTACCATTTCACCACAGTGAACGCGGGGCAGATCGTGAAAAAGGCCGCGCGGGCCATGAGGTATCAGGTTCTGCAGCAGAAAGCGAGTCTCCGAACGAAGCTGACAAAAGGCGCGGAGCTGGTGAGCGCTGACGCCGATGCACTTGAAGAGGCGGTACTGAATCTACTGTCGAACGCGCTTAAGTATTCGATAAAGAAAAAAGAAATTGATCTTCGGGTTTATCCGGGACGAGGGAAACTCGTCATTGAAGTTGAAGACAGGGGGATAGGCATACCGGAGTCGGAGTTGCCGAACATCTTTGATCGTTTCTACCGCGTCCGTGATGATCGCACACGACAGGTGGGTGGAGCGGGCCTGGGTCTGGCGGTCGTCAAACATATCGTGGAAGCTCACGGAGGAACGATCTCTGTGAAGAGCGTTCTGGGCCGGGGGACGAACTTCCGTATTGAGCTGCCCGCACATCCGAAACACCATCAAAGGGAACTATGAAACGAATCCTGATTGTCGAGGACGACAAAGCGATACTGCGGGGGCTGGTCGATAGTCTGAAAGCTGAACACTTTGAGATTGAGACATCGTCCGATGGTGAGGAGGGTTTGGGATTCGCGAAGAGAAGGAAATTTGACCTCATCATTCTCGATGTTATGCTTCCAGGAATGAACGGGTTTGAAATCTGCAAGCAGCTGCGGACTGAAAAAGTGAAGACGCCGATACTCATGCTCACGGGGAAGGGAGACGAGATTGACAAAGTCATGGGATTGGAGCTCGGCGCGGATGATTATGTCACAAAGCCGTTCAGTATCAAAGAACTTATCGCCCGCGTGAGAGCATTGCTGCGTCGGCAAGCAGAGATCCACTCCTCTCTGAATGAGGCGTCATTTGGCGACGTCTACATCGATTTCAAGAAGCAGGAAGCGACCAGAGGGAAGAAGAGCGTTGATCTCACGTCAAAGGAATTTCAGCTCCTGAAGTACTTTGTCGAGCGTGAAGGGGAGGTCATTTCCCGTAACCAGTTGCTCGACAGCGTCTGGGGATATGATGCGCTCCCTACAACGAGAACAGTCGACAACTATATCCTCTCACTCCGCAAGAAAATTGAGAAGAATCCCGCAAAGCCCAGACACCTTCTTACTGTACACACTGCAGGTTACAAGTTCCAGAAGTAGCATTCCCCCTAACGCCCAGTCACCAGGCCTGAAGGCCTTCGAAGCACCGAAGACCCGATCCCGCATCTCCGCTAGGCCGGCTTTCCTCGCCTCGTCCCGCCAGGAACATTTCTTTCTTCAGTCCCCACTCTCAGAGTTTGTGCTCTCCCGACCTTGTGTGTGCTCCGGCAAATCTCTTCGACCCGCCAAAAGAATATGACGACTCCTTGACAGTTCTATGACAACTGAGTCGATCTCCTGAACGATATTGGAGCCAACAAGTTTAGGAGATTAGCCAATGACCACTCTGATTGTTCTCGTTGTCACAACACTGGTTCTGTCGGCAGCTCAACGTATCAAGCTCGCTCTGAAAGTCATGTTGCGCAGCGTGTCGCTGTGAATCGGCCTGACAGCAATCACCGGGGAGGGCACACCTCATGACCAGTCACCAATATCTTCTCGTGCGGACGTTCTATCATACATGGATTGTCGATGCAAATTGGTGGAGAACCCTGCTTATATGGGTAGCAACGATGCTCCTGCGGTATTTTCTTGCAACAGTTCTCGTGATCTGTATTACCGGCGAAGCAAATTCTCAGACCTTGTCTGCCGTACGGAGGCCTTTCGCAGCGGGTGAGGTGCTGCACTACAAGGTAAAATGGTCCTTCCTTCGCCTTGGAACGGTGACCATCCGACAAGCAAGAGCAGATTCTTCCCGCTACCTGGTCCAAATGCTGGTTCAATCGTCACCTTCCTTACCGTTCATCGACGTCAGGTTCCTGAACCAAACCTATCTCACGGAGGTGTCGCAATCACTCTCAGAGGAAACAGTCAGTTCCTCCAAAGACCCGACAGAAAAGACTGTCTATCGGGCCGATCGTGCGAACGGGATCATTCGGATGGTGGATAGCCTGAAGGGCAAGCAGATCAGGATTGACAGCCTTGAATGGGGGAGTGATTGCTTTGACGCTTTGGGACTTTTGATGTTCAGCAGACGAATGGCAGGCTGTGACTCAACTATTTCACTCCCAACGTTGAACGACTATAGAATCGCCCAAACGAACGTCACCTACGGGAATGAGACCGAAGAGATTGAAGTGGCGGCCTTCGATGGCCCTGTGCGGTGCAGAAAAGTCACCGGAAACGCCCAGTGGGTCGGGAAGTCCTTCGCCGGTATGAAAGGCCCCTTCCGGGGCTGGTTCTCGGATGACGAGTACTCCATTCCTGTAAGGGCCTCTGTTGAGATATTTCTTGGAAGCATAGTCCTGGAGCTTGAATCTGTCGATCATCCGTCGAAAATCGTGACATCTTCGTCCTCAGCAATTACCTGCAGGCAATGAAAGGAGTTGGCAGCCATGAACACGCTTGTCACTGGAGGAAAGGGTTTTATCGGACGCCGTCTCGTCTCCGAACTTTTGAGGCGGGGAGAACAAGTGCACGTTCTCGACCTTGCTGATTCTTCCACTTCTATGCAAAACTCCGAAAGACTGCAAATATTCTCCGGAAGCATCTTGAACGCCGTTGATGTTGATCGGGCGATGCAGGGATGCGACCGGGTGTATCATCTGGCGGGTTATGCGAGAAATTGGGCCCCCGATGAACAGACGTTCTTTGATGTCAATGTTGGCGGGACAAAGCAGGTTCTCGAATCTGCAATGAAGAACAACATCAAAACGGTCGTCCACACCTCAAGCAATGTGACGCTCGGACCCTCGAACGGGACGGAGGTCGATGAGTTGACACAGCGGCCGAACGAGTTTCTTACGCCTTACGAAAAGTCAAAGTACCTCTCCGAGTGTCTGGTCAGGAACTATGTCACACGAGGGCTGGATGTCGTGATTGTGAATCCCAGCAGAGTCTTCGGTCCGGGACCGCTCACGGAATCGAATTCTGTGACGGCGATGATGGCTTGGTATCGGGAGGGGAAATGGAGACTGCTTCTCGGGGATGGGAGGATGGTAGGGAACTACGTTTATATCAATGACCTCGTCGCTGGCTACATCAGAGCGATGGATTATGGGAGGCCGGGGCAGAACTATATCCTGGGCGGGGAAAATGTATCCTTTAATGATTTCTTCAGGCTCCTTTCGGAAGTGACAAAGCGAAGGTACAGGATGCTCCATCTTCCCTCGACCCTTGCAGTAGCATTCTCGGAATTTGAGGCGCTCCGGTCGAAATACACGAGACACTATCCGCTTATCACCTGCGGTTGGGCGCGGACGTTCCTCACCAATTGGGCCAACAGCTGCGATAAAGCGCGCCGCGAACTCGGATATGTCATTACGCCACTTCGCGAGGCAATGCGGGAAACCTTCGAGTGGCTCGATCAAACCGCTAACGCAGTGTAGGCATAGGGACGGAGGAGCCATGAAACATGCGATGCTTGTTGTTTTGGGTTTCCTAGTTGCCCCATCCTGGGGATACGGACAAGATCAGTATGTCTGGCTACGGCTCGAGGGTCATCACGTCATCACAAATGCCCGGTACCATTCCGTGACCGCGGAGACGGTTCTTGTCGTGCGGGGAGGGATGCTGGTTGGTCTGGACCTCGATGACGTTGTACAAATCAGATTCATGAAAGGCTCCTCCATGATCAATGGTGCAGCTATAGGCGCAGGATCGGGACTGGCGACAGGTGTCCTTGTTGCTACTTCCCTCAAGGCATTCTGTGGGGACGGCACGTCGGTTTCCACGACGATAGTCGCATTCACCGTCATGGGTGGCATCATCGGCGGTACCGTTGCCGCACTTGAGAAAGAGGGAGACATCGTCAGTCTTGAAAATCTGGACAAGGCATCGAAAGCTGACCGAATTCGCGAGGCGGCGAAAGGCGCCGGCACTGCAAAGTGATGAATGTCGTTTGACAAACGTTTTATAATTCTGTGACAATTCACTATCCCTTCAGCTGTAAGTTACACACAGTTCTTTGAACACCGCAGGATCTCAATAACCATTCACATTCTAAAGGGAGGTCGTCATGAAAAGCGCATCTTCCAGCTCATTCGTCACTGCAATCCTTGCGGGCTTGACAATCCTTGCCACGCCAGCACAAGCTCAGCTGCGGGACGTCCCACAAGAAGTTGCCTTCGCAGAACGGAACCTTGGCGGTCCGCGATTAGGTGTAACCTATGTGATGGGGGGAGGTAATGGGGAACTGCTCAACAAACTAAGAGGGAAGGGAATCGGCTCCGTCATCAGCCAGTTCGGTTGGCACTTTGAATATCAAATCATCCCTGAAGGCGGCGGGCCGCAATTCGTCATCCAGGGCATCCCGTTTCTCGGTGCTGTCGAATACGGAACCGTTGTTCCCAGCCTGACAGTTGCCATGGGAGTCCGGTTACCGGACGGGTTCGAGTTCGGGCTTGGGCCCAACGTGATCATTGGAGGAACGAAGGGAGCAAACACGTCACTCGTGGCAGCAGTCGGAAAGTCGTTCAACTACGGCGGAGTCAGCATTCCGATCAATCTCGCGTTTGCGACGAGCCCTACCGGCAACCGGTTGTCGGTGATCTTTGGCTACGCAATCGCGGGTGCGACAAAGTGACAGTTCTGAAGTTAGTCAGCATAGGATGGGGCGAGAACATGGTCTCGCCCCATCTCCGGTATTGGGCAGAGGGATCGGCGCCTGTCGACGACATCAATACATCCCGAACAAACAGCTCGCAAAGTCTTTCCAAAGAGATTGTTTTCTGTGAAAGTCAGTAAGATCTGTGTTTATCTGTGTGACATTGCCAGCGGACAAGCCCTTTCGATCTCAGCACGCATTTTCTCCGGTAAGTGGCCCCATCAAAATTTCAGATACTCGTCCCACCTCCGAAATAGCTCGGCGGTCGCCTTCACATCCCCGAGACAGTATTCCGCTATCTCCATATGCTTCCCTTCCGCAGAGAGTCTGCCAAGGTCGAGTCCCGTGACACCGTGCGATTTCGGACTCTCAATCCCGAACGACTTGCAGACGAAATCGAGGCTGAACTTCCTCGACGCACCGTAGAACGTGAACTGGTCCAGGAGATCGCAGTGGACAGAACTGTCGTAGCGGTACGGCATCAGATTGCGTGTCGGCTTGATTCTCCGGATCGCTGATCGCAGCATAATGAATGGGCAATCGAACCCTCGTCCGTTGAATGTGATGAACTGGCTGTACTTCGGAATATCTTCCCAGAAGTGCTGGAGTATTTCGTCTTCGGTACCGGAGATGAACTGTATCGTGCCGTCGGGGGATTGTGTATTGATGGGAGGTTTCGATTGAAACAGGACCTTTCCCCGATCCGTCTCCGGATTAAGAAGTGCGATGGCAATGATCTGAGCGGTCATCGGATAGAGGCTGAGTTTCAGAATCGCATCGGCCCGTTCCTCTTCCGTCCCTGCAAATTTCAGAAGATACTCTTGCTGCGTTTTGTCGAAGGAGTCGAATGGGTAGCCAAGCGTTTCGATATCGATGACGACGTGAGTCATAGGATTCACCCTTCTGCCGAGGAATCCCGCCATCTTTGTGTGGGAGATTCTTCTACGACGTGATATGGTAGTGTTTCAATCCCCAGTAGGATTCGACCGCTGTGACCTTGAGGATCGTATAGACGGGAATAGCGAGGAGCATCCCGAGCACACCAAGCAGTTGATTGCCAACGATCAGCACGACAATCACGGTGAGCGGATGCATGTCGACTGTTTTGGAGAAGCAGAGTGGCTGGACGATGATATTGTCGATTGTCTGGACGATGAGCAGGAAAAGGAGAATCGGGGCGACCATGCTGAGGTCTCCCGTTTGTGTTATCGATATGAGGATTGCCGGCACCACGCCGACGAACGGTCCGACGTACGGAATCAAATTCGAAATACCGGCGACCACTCCAAGGAGGATGGGATAATTCACGCCGATGAAGTAGTATCCAACGATGTTGATGATGCCGACGATCACCGAGTCGAGTATCCATCCCCGCAGGTAACCGATGAGGTCCTTCTGGATTTTGTCCACGACGTTGAGCGTCATCTCGAAGTACTTGTTCGGGACGCGCTCGAGAAGCCTCTTGGATGCTCTGTCGCCGTCGGCGAGGGCAAAATAGATGACGAAGGGGATAATGAGGAAGCTGAACATCGAACCCGCGGCTGCTGCGAGACTCTGCCCGGCAGAGCTGACGCTGCCGTCGATCAATGTCCGAATCTTCTGAGAGGCTGCCTGAGGATCGATGACAGGGATTCCGGAAGCGAGGCTCCTTACCAGCTCGTCGATCTTCTGGTCAAGGGGGAAATGCTGGAACCGTTGATAGAGATCGCGCACGCTGTCCATGACGATGGGAATTCCCTGAGCGCCGTTGAAGAATGCAATAGCGCCAATCAGGAAGAAAACGAGAATGATCGAGAGCGTGCGGTTCAATCCGATCGAGATCTCAAAGAATCGCACAAGGGGTCGAAGAACAAATGCCAGGAGAATCGCGAGGATCAGTGCGACGAGAAGTGCGGGAAAGAGACAGGCGACGGCGAAGGAGGCACTCAGGACGAGAACCAGGGATGCAACTTTCACAGATGGCCGGTGCAAGAATGGTGTCGTCATCGCTTCGTGGTAGGCTGATTCGGGTATGCCATCGAAGAGCGGCCCCCCCTTTATGCTGTGATGCGATAGTTCTTCAGGCCCCAGTGTGTCTCCACGGCTGAGACCTTGATGATGGTCGCCAGCGGAATCGCCAGGAGCATGCCGCCCACGCCGAGTATTTCGTGTCCGATGAGAAGGAGAAGGATGACCGTGAGCGGATGCATGTCGACTGATCGCGCGAAGCACAACGGCTGCACGACAAAATCATCGATCAACCTGATGATGACGGTCATGATGACGATGGGGCCGACCATCTCGAACGTGCCCACCTGGGTGAGCGAGACCAGGATCGCGAGGCTGGCCCCCACGATCGGGCCCAGATAAGGGACGAGATTCGCGATCCCCGCCATGACGCCGATGACGACAGCATAATCCACCCCGAGGATCGCCAGTCCGGTGATACTGAGAATCCCGACGATCATGGAATCGAGGATCCAGCCCTTGAGATATCCCACAAGCTGCGATCGAATCTTCTGAATGACATTGAGGGTCATCTCGAAATAACGATTGGGGACGCGTTCGATCACATTCTCGAATGCGCGGTGACCGTCGGCGAGAATGAAATAAGTCACAAACGGGACAATTGCGAGTGTTACGAGCGTGCCGAAGGCATTTTGGATTGAATCTCCCGCCGCGTCCGTCGCCTGACCGATCATCCCATGTACTGCTCTGGCCAGTGATTCGGCATGAATGAACGGAAGCGACAGCTCAAGGCTCTTGGTGAGCTCGACAAGTTTTGTCTCAAATGGAAACTGCTTCATTTGTTCGTGAATCGCGAGCAGGCGATCGAGGAGCACTGGTCCGGCGGTCGCAAACAGATAAACAAGAGAGCCCCCGACGGTGAAGAATGTGAGGATAATCGCCGGAATTCTCTTCATGCCGAGGCGACTTTCAAGCGCCGAGACAAAAGGACTCAGGATGAATGCGCCGAGTGCGGAGATGATGAGGGCCAGAACCAGGTCGGGGAAGAATGAGGCGATCCAGAATCCGACCGCGATGATGGCGACCAGCAGGACGACCTTCGCGAGAGGATTGGAGACTGGTATACGATGCATAGAGAGTTATCGGTTCAGGCTTCGTGCGGTCTTCGATGCGATCTCGAAGGAAAACCCGCGCTGAAGGAGGTATTCCGTCAACCGCCTTTGTCGGGTCAGCGAATCCATTTTGGAGAAGCGGGTCGCGCTCGCCCTGAGTTTTCTTGCCAGCAACGCTTTCGCAGCGGCTTCTTCGTCCTCGTCGGTCACATACTCCTTCAGCACGCGATCCGACAGCTGAAAGGAGATGCCCTTCTCCATCAGTTTCTTCCTCAGCAGCGACCTCCCCATGGGTTTCCCCTTTAGGCGGTCGCGCACGAACATCCGTGCAAATTCAACGTCGTTCAGGTAATGCTGATCCTTGAGCAAATCGACAACCTGAACCGCCACGTCGCGGTCGAACCTTTTCCCGGCGAGCTTGTCGAGGACTTCCCTGGAACTGCGCGGTCTGTACGAAAGGAAATTCAAGGCCTGCTGATATGCCGACTCACGCTTCTCGGCTGCAGTGAACTTTTCGAATGTCGTCTCGTCCAGTTCCATGCCTGCGAAGATTCCCCACTTGACCAGAAGCGTATCGCTGATCCTCAGGGCCGGCTTCTCGTCGATGTACACATCGTACCGGCTGCGCTCACGACGGCACCGTTCGATCTTCGTGATGAGCATGCGGCATCAGTGTCTTAGCTTTTCGCGGGCTTTTTCACGGGAGCCGCTTGTTCCGATTTTGCCGGCGCCAGCGGTGTCGCCTCTGCCGGCAAAAGCCCGAGTTTCCTCCGGAGCGTCGTGTCAATCTCCTTCACCAGCGCGGCATTGCCGAGAAGGAACGTCTTCACCGCATCGCGGCCCTGGCCGATCCGCTCCTCTTTATACGAGAACCATGATCCGCTCTTCGCGA
>Ga0209211_10008482_pt1 | contig 14025 bp, 17 predicted proteins | sample RifGroA2_FD_183992 | JGI IMG/M metagenome (GOLD analysis project Ga0209211, IMG submission 183992) | Groundwater microbial communities from Rifle, Colorado, USA - Groundwater A2 (SPAdes) (version 2) | ecosystem: Environmental > Aquatic > Deep subsurface > Groundwater | place: Rifle, Colorado...
GCGCGATCGGCTGGGGAGGCAGATTGTATTGAATGAGAAGCAAATCAAAATCATTGAATGGTTTGCCGATCACGACCGGATTACCGCCAAAGAGGCCGGCGAGCTGCTGCCGGAAGTTTCCGACGACACGATTTTACGCAACATAAAGGATTTGCTTAAAAAGGGAGTGTTGAAAAAGCGCGGCATCACTAAAAATGCTTATTACGTGATGAGAAAATGAAGTTCAACCGTTTGGCCCAATATTGGCAGAAGATCGATAAAACCAGCTCCCGGTTGGAGATGACGGCAATATTAGCGCGCCTGTTTAAGGAAAGCAGTGGTGAAGAAATTGACCAAATCGTCTATCTGTCTTTGGGCCGGCTGCGGCCGAAGTATGAGGGGGTCGAGTTTAGTTTGGCGGAAAAAATGATGGTGCGGGTGATTGCCCGGGCTTATAACCGGCCGGTAGACGCAGTCACTAAAAGTTTTAAGCAAAAAGGCGATTTGGGGGAGTTGATTGACAGTGCCACTGTGTCACAGTTACACGGTGTTACGGTGTCACAGGTCTATGACCGGCTAATGGTTATTGCCGTTGATTCGGGGCAGGGCAGCCAGGAAAGAAAAGTTAATCAGATGGCCGGGTTATTAAAAGATTTGGACGGTTTATCGGCCAAGTATTTAGTGCGGATTCCGATTAATAACCTGCGCTTGGGGTTTTCGGAAATGACCGTTTTGGACGGATTGTCCTGGATGAACGCCGGCGATAAAAGCCTGCGGCCGGTTTTGGAAAAAGCCTTTAATGTTTGTGCCGACATCGGCTTGGTAGCCAAGGAATTTAAGAATAAAGGAATACAGAGAATAAGAAAAATAAGGCCGCAGGTGGGCGTGCCGATTAGGCCGGCCAAGTCTGAACGTTTACCGTCGGCCGAAAAGATTGTGGAAAAACTTGTCCGCTTTGCGGTCGAAGGCAAGTGGGACGGGTTGAGGGTCCAAATCCACCTAGACCGTGCCTTCGCCAAGGCTCCGGCGGGCAAAGCAACCTTATTTGAAGAAAAGCCGCAGCCGCTGGTAAGAATTTTTTCCAGAAATTTGGATAACATGACGGCCATGTTCCCGGAAATAATTGCTGCCGTGTCCAAATTACTCATCGAGAGCGTGATTTTGGACGGAGAGGCAGTCGGTTTTGACCCCAAAACCGGCAAACTTTTACCGTTTCAGGAAACGGTCCAGCGTAAACGCAAGCACGGCGTGGAGGGTAAAGCCAAAGAACTGCCCTTAAAAGTTTTTGTTTATGACCTGTTATTTTTAAACGGCAAAAGTTTAATCGATCAGCCGTTTAACCAAAGGCGGAAATTGTTAGAAAGGACCCTGCCCCGAACCCAACGCGGTGCGGGGTTGGAATTAGCCCAGCAGGAGATTGTGACCGAAGCAAAACGATTAAGAGAATTGAGACAGAAATACGTCCGTTTGGGTTTGGAGGGAGTCATGTGTAAAAAATTGGACACCGCTTACCAGGCCGGGGCGAGAAACTTTAATTGGGTGAAGTTTAAAAAAGTCACCCAGGGCGAGTTGGCCGATACGATCGACGCGGTGGTGATGGGCTATTATGCCGGCCGCGGCAAGCGCACCGGCTTCGGCCTTGGGGCGTTTTTAGTGGGAGTACCCGATGTTAAGACAGGGCAAGTCGGCTCGATTGCTAAAATCGGCACCGGTTTGTCCGACGAGCAGTGGAAAGAATTGAAAGTACGATGTGCGAAGTTCGAGGTTCGAGGTAAGCCGGAAGAATACAGGGTCGATAAAAATCTTTACCCGGACGTGTGGCTGAAGCCGCAAATCGTCACCGAAATTATGGCCGACGAAATTACCAAAAGCCCGATCCACGCTTTCGCTTTAGCCCTGCGCTTCCCCCGCTTAATCCGCTTCCGCGACGACAAGAAGGTGGAAGAGGCGACCAGTAAAACCGAACTGGAGAAATTGTTTAAGCTGCAGGGGTCATTCGCCCCCTAAAAAAAGCCCCCAAGGCTTGGCGGGAAACATAAGACCGGTTTTTTACCACCGCTTTCTAGCGTGGGAGTTTATCCCTGAGACGGTTTCATAATAGTACAAAATTGGAGCTTGACAAACTCCAATATTGTAGTAAAGTCATACTATGACCATATTAAAACGTGCCATAGAAACCGATATTTATACCTATCTTAAAAGTAATGATACAAAAACTCTCTTTATCTGGGGGCCGAGACGATCAGGTAAAACGACACTCATTGATAAATTGGCTAAAAAATTGGGGATAACAAAATATAACTTTGATTTGGCCTCTGACCGTGACAAATTTGTACCGAGGCGGGAAGCGCTTGAAAAAATTGTTGCCGATAATAAAATAATATTAATTGATGAAGTCCAAAATTATCCTGGCGCTACTGTCATACTTAAATTATTTCACGATGAATTTAACATCAAAGTGATTGCTACCGGCAGTTCAGAACTTCGACAAAAATCGGGTCAGGAATTTGACACTATGGCCGGCCGATTTAATGAAATTTACTGCTTGCCGCTTTCTGTTTCAGAAATTGCCGATCATGTCCATCCCAAAGTTTCCGAACAAGCAGAATTTTTTAAACAAACGGCTGGTGATTCCCAGATATGGGGATCATATCCGGAGGTTTATACACACAAGACTATGTCTGAAAATAAGCGGATTGATCTTCTCCGGCGAATTCTGGATACCTATGTTCTTAAAGATGTAGTTGATATCTATCAATTAAAAAATCAAAAACTAGCGAAAGATATTTTAACTAAAATTGCCCTGCAGCTTGGTTCTGAAGTTTCCATTCGAGAAATTGCCAATTCTCTGGGAGCATATCATACAACCGTTTCCAATTATATTGAAATTTTTATAAAAAATTACATTTTAATTCCTCTTCCATCATTTAAAACAAATATGAGAAAAGCTGTTTCGGAAAATCGTAAGTTATATTTTTACGATTTAGGCATTCGCAACGTATTAATTCAAGATTTCCGGGATTTGGACCTCCGCCAGGATAAAGGCGGAGTGTTTGAAAATTTTATTATTATCGAATTGGAAAAAATGCGCCGGCTTAGCAACGCAAAAGCGAATTTCTACTTTTACCGTGAATACGGCGGCAAGGAAGTGGATTTGATTATCGAGAATTATAAAAAGGAATATTTGGCGATTGAGATTAAGGTGGAAAAAGGCGGAGTAAAAGATATTTTTCCTTTGCCGAATACTGCAGAGATCATCAGCGCGCAAAACTATTTTGAGAAGATAACGACCATTTTTCCCTAGATAGTGATGGGCTATTATGCCGGCCGCGGCAAGCGCACCGGCTTCGGCCTTGGGGCATTCCTGGTCGGCATTCCCAACGAGAAAGGTCAAATTGGTTCGATTGCCAAAATCGGTACCGGTTTGTCCGACGAGCAGTGGAAAGAATTGAAAGTACAGGGTCGATAAAAATCTTTACCCGGACGTGTGGCTGAAGCCGCAAATCGTCACCGAGATTATGGCCGACGAAATTACCAAAAGCCCGATCCATAAACCAGACGAAGCGACGAGCAGGAAAGAACTGGAAAAACTATTTAAGCTGCAGTGAGCGTGATTGGTTTTAAGAGGTAGGCAGTACCCGGTTGAACATCAATTCTTTCGTCACAGCACCCCATACACTCAGCGTGATCTTCACGAGGTAAAGATTTTAGGTTAATTATTTCAAACCGTTCTTTGAAGAAGCGTAGGGGAATAATGGCCCCTTTTTCATGTTTAGCTTTGCCATCTTCATGAAGGACAACTTGGTTATCTGGCAGGGGTTCAGGTTGACCATTAGCTAATTGATTATTGGTGTAGCCACCATCACCAAGGGCAGGGAGGTGAAAACCGAAAGCATCAAAACCATTATGATAATGGATTCGGGAAAATGGTTTGATAGTAGTTGGATCAAGCTCACCAATTGACATAATTTGGTGTGATTCTAAATTGAGGAAAAGTAAAAGTCAATTGAGTCAACAACCATATAGCTTAGAAAATTTGCGAAATAATATATTGACAAACGTATTAAGCATTGTATTGTAAATTACATGAGTAGTTTGCCACGGAAAGTGGCCATTCTTTACAGCGACGCCAAAAGAAAATATTTTTCTACCGACGAAGATTATTTGACGGAAAAAAATTCCGACCTGGAAGCCGAAGCGTTCTTGCCCTATCTAAAGCAATTGGGAGTTAAGGGGGTTCCGATTCCGGCCGACACGCATCTATTGGAAAGTTTGCGCCGGGTGAAGCCGCAAATGGCAATTAATGTTGCCGTCACCATTAAAGGTTCTTTCCAGCTGGCCGCTTTGGTCCCGGGAATTTTGGAGCTGGAAGGCATCTCTTATACCGGGACAACGACCAACGGCTTTCTGTTAGGCTGCAACAAATTCCTGATTTATACCCTGCTGGAGCAGGCCGGTATTCCCGTGCCCCGCTTCCAATTGTTTAGCCGTGTTAAAGATCCGGTCGATAAGAAGCTGTGTTACCCGCTGATCCTCAAGTTAAACGGCGAACACTCAAACGTGGAGATTACCCGCGAAGCGGTGGTGGAAAACGAGTCCGGGCTGCGCCGGCGGCTTAAATATTTGTTGAAAAAATATCAGCAGGATGTGTTGATATCCGAATTTATCGACGGCCGGGAGTTGGCCGCCTTTTGGTGGCAGCCGACCGATCGGGTGTTTGCGGTCGAGCGGAAAATCAAACTGCCGGGAAATAAAACCAAGCACGAGTTTATGGACTATGATTTGGTTTGGCATCCGGGCAAAACCGAAGCCGACTATAGTGAGTATTTGCAATATCAAAGCTACAGGGATCCGCGCTTAGCGGCGTTAGTCAAGCGGGCCGCAGTCGCGGCCAAAATGGAAGATTACGGCAAGTTTGATATCCGCATGGACAACCAGGGCAACTATTATTTTATCGACGCCAACGCTAACTGTTATCTGGCCGCGCCGGAGTTTGAGTGCGAACTCTCCCGGACTTTAAAGGAAAATGGCGTGCCGTTTACGCAGGCTCTTAAACAATTGCTGGAGACGGCTTATGCCTAATGGTGACCAGACCGTCCCGATTGCTTTGCCCCAAAAGGTGGCGATTTTATTTTCCGACGTTAAAAGGGAATACTTTCCGTCGGAAGAAGCCTATTTGACCGAAAAAGACGCCGATGTTTACGCCGACGAGGTGGCCAAGTACGTGGTCAAAATGGGCATCGACGTGGCTTTGTTTCCCGGCAACGAAGCGGTAGTGAATAAACTAAAAAATTTCCGGCCGGACTTAGTGATTAATCTGGTTGACTCGGTCCGCGGCGATGAAACTTTAAACGCCTCGGTTCCCGGGATGCTGGAAATGCTGCACCTGCCTTATACCGGGTCGGGAATTTTAGGCCAATCGTTAAACACCAATAAGTACTTAACTTACCAGCTGCTGCAAAACGGCGGCATCCCGGTGCCCCACCATCAATTAGTCACCCAGCCGAACCAGTTGATCGACCCGGTGTTGCGCTACCCCTTGTTTGCCAAATTAAATAACATGCACTCGAGTATTGCCATTGACGACAATAACATTTGCCAAAATGAAAGAGAGTTAAGATTAAAACTAAAAGAGCTGTACGAACAGTATCACCAGTCCATGTTGGTGGATGAATTTATTGCCGGGAAAGAAGTGACCGTGCCGGTTTTGGACGGCTTAAACACCAAGGTTTATCCGGCTGAGCGCATTTTTACCAATGGGGAAACGGAAAAGCCGGAGGGGTATAAAATCGTTACTTTTAAGCAAAAATGGATTACCTGGCAGGGAACAACTTTTTTGAAACACGACGATGACAATCTGCGGGAACTGGCCCGCAAGGCCTTCGGCTTAGTCAAAATGTCTGATTACAGCCGTTTTGACGTGCGCGTCGACGGTGCCGGCAGAAACTACTTTATCGATGCCAATGCCAATCCTTTTTTCGGCCCGCCGCAGGAAACCCATTCGCCTTTCACCATGATTTTGGAAATGTACGGGGTTAATTTTGAAGAAATTCTCCGGCGCTTGTTTGTCAACACCATGCGGGCGGCTAGCGGCTTAAGTGCTCCAAAAGGGGAGCGTACAAATCGTCCTGTCGAGCCACCCAAAATTCTTCCAAGCGTGATCGTGCCGAAAAAGAAATTTTGGAAAATCCTCGGATAATTAACAACGGTGTTTGCTCCGACCCTTCACCCATATAAATTACTCCTATGGCGGTCAAGGCATCGACGATGTTTTGAGAGTGATTTTTAAGCGGTCGGCCAAAAATATCTTTTTGTTTTTCATACCAATAAACCGGTTTGAAGCCATAAAAGCCGATCGAAATGCCGAAATGGCCCCGGCGCATCGGGTGGCAGGTAGAATCGGCAATGATGATTCCCAGACTGGTCAGCCGATCGCGTCGGCGCAGGTATTCCCAGATTTTTTTAGCAATTTGATGCGGGTGGTTTGGCCACAGAATATAGTGCTCGTTGCCGTTTGAGCGATCAATCCCGGCGTAGGGCGTTAAAGTATGTTCTTTAATAGCCATCGAGCTCGGGTTTTTGGGATAATAAGCGTCAGCTTCCTGTTTAATCAATTGAATCCGGAAATTTTTTCGGCCAGAGGCCGACCCGCCTTTGGTGGGTACAAATCGGCCCTGATGAATGGCCACAATTTTGGAGGTAACCAGGACGACGTCTTTTTCTTTTAGTTGGGGTAAATATTGATCCAGCAGCGACCACAGCTTGCCTTTATCCTGCGGCGGGATAAACTTCCTGGTTTTGAGGGGGAGAAATTGCATTGTCAGTTGCCTAAAAGTTTCATCATTTTTTTCTGGCAAGCGTAAGCGGATTGTTTATCGGGCGCGATAATGGTGTAGTAAAGATATTTGGATTTCAAGAAGGCTTCGGAGTTAATGATAATGCCTTTTTTTGTTTGCGGTGAATAAATCAGGGAAGATAAACCCGTAAGCAGGTCATTAAGATTAGTCCGGCGGTTTTTTGGGAAGCGGATATATTCCCGGTTGAGGACGTAAACCTGATTAAACCAGTTGTTGCCGATCAGTTTTTTGACGATTTTATAAATATCGGTCCAGCCGGTATTTCTGGTATTGGATTCGCTGATGTAGAGGCGGCCGTTTTTGGCAGCAATCATATCGATATCAAAATGACCGCGATAGCCGGCAGCGGCGTATTGTTTGGCTAGGCGGTTACCCAAGACGAGCATTTGTGTTTTTAGGTGCTTGGGAAGAATTGATTCGTTGACATCCATGCCGTAATATTCGCCTTTATCGGTGACTGCTAAGACACCGTGGAAAAGCATTTCAACGCGGCCGCGGCCTTTAATTTTGAATTCAATACTGGGAAAACCGCCGTCGATGGCGGAGTTAACGTTGATTAGGTCTTCGACCACGACCGGGAATTTTTCCCAATATGACTCCCGGCCAAAGATTGCCTCCAGTTTAGCCGCGCAGGCAGAGTAATTATCGGGCAGACTGTTTTTTCGATAAATTAGCAAGCCGTTACTACTACTGCCGTTGTTGCTTTTAATCACTACGCTGTGGTTTTTAATATATTTGCCGGCGGCGATACGACTAGTTTCTATCTTGCCGGAACAGATTAGGCCTTCGGGCATAGCCAAGCCGGCCATTTGACGGACACCGGACTTACTGCCAAAAAAATTTACCGTCCAGGCAGATTCCGGATTTGGGGTTTCCGGAGTGCTAAATTTGATACCGGCTTTTGCTAACACCTTCATCAGCCGGTAAAATTGCGGCGTGGCCGAATAGGCCAAAAGAGTAACCTGTTGGTAATTATGGGCAAGGGTGATTAAATGACGCCAGCTGATCGGGTCTTGAATTAAGTCGAGACAAAGCTCATGGGTTTTAGTTTTTGGCACGATTATCCGTCCATGTTTATAGTTGAATAACGAGCGGGCATAGGTTTGAAATTCGGCGGCAATCGGTTGGGGAGAGATGTAAACAAAGTCGGCCGCAGCCGCAGCCGCAGCCAGAAAGAAGCCTTCACCGGTGCTTTCGCTGTCTTCGATATCTTTTAAACGATGACCGGAGTCGGCATAAGCGTTGAGAAAATCCCACTCGTCTTCAACTATGTTGTAAACGTAAACGGTAATATTTTTGTCCACAATAAAAATGACTATAACACGATATTGACAGAAATTAAATTGTATTGTATGATTATGTACAATGAAGGTAAAAGAGTTTGACTGGGATAAAGGCAATGTTGATAAAAACCTGGTCAAACATAAAGTTGATTTCCGCGAAGCCGAGGAAATCTTTTTTAACAAACCAGTTAAATATTATCCAGATACAAAACATTCACAAAAAGAGGATAGATACATTGCACTGGGAAAAACTAACAAATCAAGAAAATTAACAATTATTTTTACAAAGAGAAAAAATAAAATAAGAATAATTTCTAGCAGAGACCAAAATAAAAGAGAAAGGAAACAATATGGTAAAAATTAAAAAAATGCCCAGATTTAAGAATGAAGATGAAGAGCGGGATTTCTGGGACACCCATGAGGCGTTAGATTATTTTGATACCTCCAAAGAAATTAAATTTGATGTGTCAGAATTAAAACCATCAACCCAGCCGATTACGGTAAGATTGACACAATCTTTAATTGCGAACTTAAAACAATTGGCGCATAAAAGAGACGTGCCGTACCAGTCGCTGATGAAAATTTATCTGGAAAAAGCCGTTGAGCGCGATTACCAAAAATTGTCTATTTAAGGTTTAAGCTGCAGAAGAAGGAATTGGTTTCAAAATATAGCTAAAACCTTTTTGCTTATTTCCTTTTGAGAACAAATCGTGGCCGTGAATTTGTGCCGGTAAAGATTTAACTGTTTCAATTTTGTAATAATAATAATTAAAATTTTTGAGATCAGGAATCTGTTCAGCTCCGACAAAATCACCAACCTGATATATTTGTTTTCCGTCTTGATGGAAGACTAATTTATTGCCTGAGATTACTTGGGATTTCCCGTTTTCGTCTAAACAGCTGTCAGTTATACCCGTATTGCCAAGGCCATTAATAGTTAGTCCAAAAATATTAAAAGGTTTCTCATGGAAATGAATCGAGTTTCTGATGATATTTCTTAGATCGGTTTCGCCAATAAATGACATATTTGACGAGATTTTAATCAGAGAGAGAGAAGAAGTCAAGGGGGGAAATTAATCATTGACATTTTGTACAGAATATTGTACATTTTAAACATATGGATACAATTGCCTTGTCTGATTTAAGAATGGAGTTGCCGAGCATAGTGAAAAAAATCGCTAAAGGGTTTAACCGCCTGATAGTAACTGTTTTCGGTAAACCAAAGGTGGTGATAATGAGCTTGGATGAATTGGAGTCTTTAGAAGAGACGCTGGATATATTGTCTGAACCGGGAGCGCTGGAAGAAATTAAAGCCGCCTCCAGGGAGGCAAGACAGGGAAAAGGGGTAAGGCTTGAAGATTTAAAGTTATGAGCCAAGTTATTATTACCGGGAAGGCAATTAAGAATTTAAGGAAAATTCCTAAACAAGAACAAGAGAAAATTCAAAGAAAATTAGCGATTTTAAAGGAAGATAAGTTTTGCGGCAAAAAATTAACCAGGGATTTAAAGAGTTATTATTCTTTACGCGCTTGGCCATACAGAATAATTTATGAAATTATCGGTGGCGAGGTTTGGGTGGTGAAAATTCAACACAGGCAGGGAGTGTATAAATAGTTATTTTCTTTTAAAGGCTTTTAGAAGCGGGGACCAGAGGTCGGATTGGTTGGCGGGAATTTTGAGTTCAGAGAGGGTATTTTTATCAGTAAATTTAATAAAATCACAGCCGCGGGCGAGTAAAAGAGGCGTTTGTTCGTTGCCTTCGCCCATTAAAATTCCGGCAAAAGCAGAGAGGGCGTCGATTAAATTAGAATTTCCCTGAATAATAGTGTGGTTGAAAATGTCTTTTTGGCCGTTATATGGCCGGTTGGGGTGAAAACCGTGAAAACCAATGGAAATTCCCATATGGCCCCAGCGGAGGGGGAGGCAAAAGGAGTCAATAATAATAATGCCTAAATTTTTAAGGCGATGTTTTTTTAAGATAAGTCCAGATTTTTTTGGCTTCTTCAGGTGGGTCTTTGGGCCAGAAAACATAGTGATTGTTGGCGTTGGAGCGGTCAATGCCGGCGTAAGGAGTTAAGGTTTGGTCTTTTAAAGTGAGGCCGTGAGGGTGGCGGGGAAAATAAGCGTCAGCTTCGGTTTTAATCAACTTAATTTTTTGAGCCATTGATTTAGCGGGAACAGCGCGGCCTTGTGCAATAGCGACAATTTTGGAAGTGAGGAATAAGAGGTCTTTGTTTTTTAATGGGGGGACAAATTCATCCAGAAAAGGAAAAAGGTTATCCTGGGGCGGCAGAAATTTGCGGGTTTTGAGAGGGAGAAATTCCATGATTAATTTTCTTTGATAATTACAATTTTTTGCTTACTATCCAGAGTTAAATTAAATTTTTCCTAGAGGGAAAAATTAAAAACATAGCGGGCGTTATTGCGGGGAATCCAGGAAATTGTTACACCCAGTTTTTTTTCATTTTTTTGACTAGAACGTCAATTCTTTTGGAATGGGCGATTACCCGGCCGGTTTTTTTACTCTTGGCGACGTAGCTGGCGCCGTACTTTTTGACTAAAGAGGAAATATTGACTGGTTTCATATATTTATATGATAGCATAAAGAATGACGGAAAACAGCGGCTTGAGCCAAAAAGAAGCGGCGGAAAAACTTAAACAGTTTGGGTTTAACCAGCTGCCGGTCAAAAGGCCGACCGGCAGCCTGGAGATTTTACTGGACCAATTTAAGTCGCCGCTGATTTACATTCTGCTGTTGGCGATGGTGATTACCGGCGGTTTTTTACGAGACGCCAAAGACACAATTATTATTGGTTTAGCGGTCGGCGTTAACACTCTTTTGGGGTTTATCCAGGAAAGAAAAGCCAACCGGTCGCTCGAGGCCTTGAGCCAATTTTTACAGCCAAAAGCCAAAGTAAAAAGAGACGGGCAGTGGCGGGAAATCGAAGCTAAATTGATCGTGCCCGGCGACGTCGTCCGGCTAGAAATTGGAGTAAAAGTGCCGGCAGACGGCCGGGTAATCCAAGACGGCAGCTTGAGCCTGAACGAAGCGGTTTTAACCGGCGAGTCGATGAGCGTGGCTAAAAGGGTTAATGATGAGATTTTTATGGGAACGATCGTGGCGGCCGGAATCGGCGAAATGGTCGTAGTTAAAACCGGTCAGGCGACCCGGTTTGGGGCGATTGCCGCCAATTTGAAAGCCACTAAAGAAGAGGCGACGCCGCTTCAGAAGCAGATCGGCGGTTTAGCCAAGGTAATGGCGTGGGTGGTGCTGGTCGTTTCCGGAGCGATTATGGTTATCGGCCGGGCGCGGGGAGTTAGTTTGACGGAAATTTTTCCGACCGGCGTGGCTTTGGCTGTTTCGGCGATTCCCGAGGGTTTAGCCGTCAGCCTGACGGCGATTTTGGCGCTCGGAATGCAGCGAATATTGAAGCGCAAAGCCCTGGTACGCAAGCTGATCGCTGCGGAAACGCTGGGTTCGGTAACGGTGATTTGCGCCGATAAAACCGGGACTTTGACCGAAGGCAAGATGCGCGTGGTGAAGGCGTTGACCGACGACGAGCCGATGCTGGCTAAAACCGCGGTCCTTTGCAATGACATGCGCGATCCGCTGGAAATTGCCATGAATGAGTGGGCCCGGGAACACCTCGGAGGTGGCCGAATGGACTCCTCCGAGGTGGCAAGATTGGACAGCATTCCGTTTGGCCACGAACACAAGTATATTGCCACTCTCCACCCCGGCTTATTGCTGGTTTCCGGCGCGCCGGAAGTGATTTTAGCCAAATGCGAAAAGCCTAATTTTAAGCTGGAGGCGTTAAGCGCCGAAGCGAAAAAAAGCCACCGTTTGGTCGGTTTTGCGTATAAGCAGTGTCACAGTGCCGTCGTGTCACACAAAGATATTAAAAACTTGACCTGGCTGGGAGTTTTGGTTTATGAAGATCCTGTCAGGAAAGGGGTTAAGGAAGTGTTGGTAACGGCCAGGCGGGCCGGAATCGGCATTAAACTTATTACCGGCGACTACAAAGAGACGGCAGAAGCGGTCGCCGGACAGCTGGATATCGACAAAGAAGATGTCTACAGCCGGATTGATCCTCAGCAAAAACTCGAAATCGTTAAGGCTTTACAGGATCGGGGCGAAGTGGTGGCCATGACCGGCGACGGGGTTAACGACGCCCCGGCCCTAAAAAAAGCGGACATCGGGATTGTTGTTTCCGGCGCTTCGGACGTAGCCAAAGAAACCGCGGACATGGTCCTTTTGGATAATAATTTCGGCACGATTGTGGCGGCAATCGAGGAGGGGCGAATGATCCAGGATAACCTCAAAAAGGTAATTTTATACTTGCTTTCCGATTCGTTCGGCGAAGTGATCATCGTGGTGCTGTCGATTATAGTCGGGACACCGTTGGCGATAACCGCCGGCATGATTTTGTGGATCAATTTGATCTCCGACGGCCTGCCTAATTTGGCGTTAACGATGGAACCCAAAGAAGACAACCTGCTGCTGCGCGGGCCCAGAAGAAACCAATCGCTTTTGTCGGGAGAAATGAAGCTGATGATTGGTTTGATCTCGGCTGTTTCGGCATTTCTAGCCTTTGCCGCCTTCTGGTATTACTGGCACCATCCGGCTTACGGTTTGGAGCAGGCGCGGTCGGTGGCGTTTTCGATCCTGGGCCTTAATTCGCTGTTTTACGTTTGGTCGGTCCGGTCTTTGTCCCGGCCGGTGTGGCATGACAATTTCATTAAAAACCCGTGGCTGATAGCAGCAGTGGTAATCGGTTTGGGCCTGCAGCTGACCGCCTTGTATACGCCTTTGGGCCGTGAGTTGTTAGGGACAGTGGCCTTAGACATAAACGAGTGGCTGGTAGTGATCGCGGCCAGTTTGAGTATGATGGTAATTGTGGAAAGCTTTAAACGAAGGTGGAGATATTTAGCATGACTGTTTTTTACTTAATCGGCTTAGTCTTTTTTTGTTGGTTATTAATCAAGGCGACTTCAATCGTTACCGGCAGTTTGGAGCGGTTGTCAAAATTGCTTCATTTGGGCCAATTTGCCATCACCTCGCTTTTATTGGCGTTCGCGACCAGCATCCCTGAATTGGTTGTTGGCGTAACCGCGGCGCTTGAAGGGCGGCAGAGTTTGTCGTTGGGCGTAATTTTGGGCAGTAACATTGCCAATTTGTCTTTAGTAGTGGGAGCGGCGGCGATATTGGGCGGCACCTTGTCCGTTGCCGGGCAGTGGGTAAAAATGGATATTTTCAGCGTTTTTTTAAGCGGTGTGCTGCCGCTGATATTGCTCATGGACGGAGTTTTGGGCCGGAGCGACGGCCTGATTTTATTATTGGTTTACGTGATGTATAACTACGGCGTTTTAAAGCAAAAACCGGCAGATTTGAGCCGGCCGGCCGGCCGGTTTAAGCTGACGATTTTAGACCATTCCGGTTTGCCGACGACTAAAACCGATAAACTTTTCGCCTGGCTGTTTTTTGGCCTGGCGCTGTTGATTTTCAGCGCTGACATGATTGTTAAAATTGCCGTGTCTTTAGCCCAAAATTTGAACGCGCCGATATTATTGATCGGCATGTTTTTGATCGCCGTCGGGGCAACCTTGCCGGAATTATCTATCGAAGCCCGGGCAATCCGTCAGCATAAGGCGGGGATGGTGCTGGGTAATTTAACCGGCAGTATCGTGGTCAATTCGACCCTGATCTTGGGTATCGTCAGCCTGATTGCTCCGATCCGGCTGGGCGCCGGGAAAGAGTCGTATTTATTGGCCGCGGCAGTATTCGGATTAATGTTTCTGCTGTTTTGGGGGTTTATCCGGAGCAAAAAGAAGCTGGAGCGGTGGGAGGGATTGGCACTGATCTTGGTCTACTTTGCCTTTGTGCTGTTAGAATGGGGAAAGACCTA
>Ga0209211_10008485_pt1 | contig 14021 bp, 12 predicted proteins | sample RifGroA2_FD_183992 | JGI IMG/M metagenome (GOLD analysis project Ga0209211, IMG submission 183992) | Groundwater microbial communities from Rifle, Colorado, USA - Groundwater A2 (SPAdes) (version 2) | ecosystem: Environmental > Aquatic > Deep subsurface > Groundwater | place: Rifle, Colorado...
CACAGTAACCTCAAGCCCTGCAGGAATAAACTGTGGTGCTGACTGCACAGAGCCATATAATTATGGCACAGCGGTAACGTTGACAGCCACACCTGCTACCGGCTCTACATTTACCGGTTGGTCAGGAGCATGCACAGGCATAGGCACATGCACGGTGACTATGGATGCATCTAAGAGTGCGACAGCTACATTTACCTTAAAGAAATACACCCTTACCGTCACTAAGGCAGGAACAGGCGCTGGAATAGTTACAAGCTCACCAACAGGAATAAACTGTGGCGGCGCATGCAGTGCATTATATGACTACGGGACAGTTGTAATATTAACAGCAACAGCCACTCCTATGATTGTCCCTGCTGCTGACTCTGTCTTTACCGGTTGGTCTGCATGCGCAGGGACCGGGACATGCGCAGTGACAATAGATGCGGATAAATTAGTCACAGCCAAATTCAGCATCGCATGCGCCGGCCAGGCAGCTACCATCCTGGGCACAGAGGGGGACGATGTTATCGATGGTACCCCTGGCCCGGATGTAATCCATGGCCTGGGCGGCAATGACAGGATTCACGGCCTCGGGGGAGATGATGCGCTATGCGGCGGCGACGGCGACGACAGACTGTTCGGTGAAGAGGGTAACGATATATTGGATGGTGGCGCAGGCAATGACAGGCTTTTAGGAGGAGATGGCAATGACAGTATGAGCGGTGGAGCAGGTGACGACAGGCTGCGCGGCCACGATGGAGATGATGTAATGGATGGCGGCATTAATATTGACATCTGTGATGGCGATACAGGTGCTGATTCAGGATTAAACTGCGAAACCATGAGAGACATACCTTAATATTAAGCAAATTCTTTACTATGGTAAAATTAGGGACGGGTTCACATACATTTGTGAACTCGTCCACACAGATTGAAGGTCAGGCCTTGTTAGGCTATTGAAAAAGCCATCAACAACCGTGATTGCACAGATTAGAAAAAATGATTACACAGATATTTGCTTTAGGTATTTCTAACAATTGCTCTACTAACAGGCTGTTGAAAAAGACATCAACAGCCTTGATTACACAGATTAGGAAAAACGATTACACAGATATTACAATGGGTTTTAATCTGTGAAATCTAATCTTTTATCCGTGTAATCGGAGTTTGTTGAGTTTTTCAACAAACTACTAATGCTAAAATTAAACGGTCTGTTGCCCAAATCATATTCTTCATGCTCTGCTGTCATTCCCGCGAAAGCGGGAATCCATAACTTATTGAATTTACAAGAACTGGATTCCTATCCTCCCCCTTTATCCCCCTCCATGAGGGGGACAGGGGGATTTGGGCGACAAACCGTAAAGACCTGACCCTACCATCTTGCTGGCTATGCAGGGGGCGGAGAAGAAATGACTATAGTTTTGAGAGTAACATAATGGGATGTGTGTCCCGAATTAAAGTCAGAATTTAAATGTAAAGGAGGCAAGCGATGAACAGGGATATGAAACATCATGCGATGGGATTCATGCTGGGACTGACAGCCTTGACGGCTGTCGCGGGGACAGCATGGGCTGGAGGACCGGGCAGCCCGCCGATCTGGAGCCAGATCCTTCCAGCAGACCGGCGGTTTGAGGTATTGGATGACTTCGGCGGCGCGGCGGTGCTGGATAAAGAGACGGGGCTGGTGTGGGAGCAGTCCCCTGATGTGTCACTCTACCCCTGGGCTACCGCTTCTTTCACATGCTACAACAAAGCGGTCGGCGGTCGCAAAGGATGGAGGCTCCCAGCCATTGAGGAGTTGATGAGCCTGGTGGATCCCACGGCCCCTCCCCCTCTATCCATCCCCTCCGGTCATCCTTTTGTGAATGTGCCGCTTCTTGTCTGGTCGGCCACCACCCTGGCCGGCGCTACCGGCAATGCATGGTCCATGGGCTTCTCCGGCGGCGGCATGGCCAGCAATTCTAAGTCAGTCTTCACGCACGCGTGGTGTGTGCGAGGCGGACACGGCTACGATGGGCAGTAAAATGGGCGGAAATTGGAAGGGAGGAGGATAACGTCATGAAAGACATAAAACTTAAAACGACCCTGGCAGCGATAGTCGCGCTTTTTCTGCTCGCCGCATGCCTGCCGGAGCAGGCCGCGGCACGGTGCGAAGCCGGGAGACCGACCGGCCGGGTGGTCGTGGCGGCCGAACACGGGGACTACGTCACCATCACTGAGGCCTTGGCCGCCATCTGCCCCGACGCCGCCCATCCGATCGTCATTGATGTGATGCCCGGAACGTACACCGAAAATATCACGATGAAGGATTATATGCATTTGCGGGGCGCGGGAACCGGTGTCACGACCTTGCAGTCCGCATCCGCAACCGCCGATGTCATTGTGGTGGACCATCTGACCCACGTCACCATTTCCGGTTTCACGATTACCGGAGGCGGCACCGGAATCCACAACATCTTTTCCACACCGGTCATTCGTGAGAATACGATCACGGCAAACGCCATTCTCGGCATCATGAACGAGGATTCCTCTCCGACGATCACCGGCAACGTGGTCGCCAACAATTCCGGCAACGCCGGCATCCGGAACCTCAACTCTTCCCCGGTGATTGATGGGAACACTATCGCCGGCAATCGGGATGGAATTTTCAACGCCGGCTCTTCGCCGATCATTCGCAACAATACCATCAGCGGCAATCATCTGTCCGGCATTAACAACAGCGTCTCCTCCCCGACCATCCAAGGAAACACCATTTCCAACAACCAGGGCGTTGGCATCGGCAACATCAACTCAGCGCCGATCATTACCGCCAACACGATCATCGGAAACGTTTCTGCCGGGATTTATAACTTATCTTCCACGCCTTTGATTACCGGAAATACCATTACCCGGAACAGCTTTGTCGGCATCCGCATCTTATCCATATCCAGTCCGATGATCGTTCACAATCGGATCACGGATAACGGAGGCGCGACTCCTTTGGACATTGAGGTTGAACTCGGCAGCATCCCGAACATCAGTTTCAATGTCTACGACTCGATCATCGGCACGACCGGAGTGGGAGCCTACAATCTGAAATCCGACGGCTCCCCCGCCCCGGTGACATAGATAAAGGGCTCTGCAGCGAATGAATTGAGGGAGCGCCCACTTTATGAATGCCTGCCCGACATGGATACATGGCTGCCCATAAAAGGAGATAACCCATGAGACCATTATCTGTTTTCTCGGCGATACTTATCATTGTGTCAATCCTGACGGTGACGCAACCCGCATCGGCGGAGGTCACGATCACCGACCTTGGAACGCTGCAGGGCGGAACCTTTAGCTTCGCCCGACGCATCAACGACTCGGGACAGATTACCGGCAACAGCGCCACCGCTTCGGGTGATATTCATGCCTTTTTCTGGGATAACGGTGTGATGACCGACATCGGAATGCTGCCTGGCGGAACCTCAAGTAGTGCCCTTGCTCTCAACAATAGAGGACAGGTGGTTGGCATAAGTACGACGACACCGGGTGTGACCAATGACTGTTTCGCTCGAGGAGGACCGACCTGTCATGCTTTTCTTTGGGAGAGCGGCGTGATGACTGACCTCGGGACGCTTGGCGGCAGTTACAGTGTAGCGGGTGCCATCAATAACCTCGGACAGGTGGTGGGCAATAGCAGCACTGCCTCTGGAGAACGCCATGCCTTCCTCTGGGAGAGCGGCGTAATGACCGACCTCGGCGTTCTTCCCGGATGCAGCAGCTATTGCGACAGCATGGCGCTCGCCATCAACAACGTCGGGCAGGTCGTGGGATATGCAACGCTTTTCTGGACGCTTGTAGGGCCTGTCGACCACGCCTTTCTCTGGTCAGCGGAGACTGGGATGCTGGATCTCGGAACATCGCCGTGGGATATTAGCGGTGCCGGAGGTATTAATGATCAGGGACAGGTCATAGGAGCTACCACCGTGGCCAGCGGCGACTACCACGGCTTCATCTGGCAAAACGGCGTAATGACCGACCTCGGAACGCTCGGGAGGAGCAGTGGCACTGCTGATATTAACAACCTTGGGCAGATCGTGGGTGCCGGTTGGCTGGCCTCTCCCCCCCCGGGCGAACAGCATCCTTTCTTTTGGCAGAACGGTGTCATGACCGATCTCGGAACGTTCGGCGGAAGGATCGCTGGCGCCTATGACATTAATGATCTTGGGCAGGTGGTAGGTTCCAGCGGTACAACCACGGAGTATCCTACGGAGTATCCTCATGCCTTCCTCTGGCAGAACGGCGTGATGACTGATTTAGGAACGTTGCCGGGCGGGACATCCAGCTCTGCCATGAGCATCAACGAGGCCGGACAGGTCGTGGGCTTTAGCGCAACCGCAGGTTCGGATCCAACCGTTGGTTGTATTCCAACACCATCGATCTGCCACGCCGTCCTCTGGACGGTCGTGAACCGGCCGCCCGTCGCCTCTTTCACCTTCTCCCCGGCCGCTCCGATCATCGGGGAGGCCGTGCTTTTCGATGCATCCGGCTCCAACGATTCCGACGGAACGATTGCATCCTATTCTTGGAACTTCGGCGATAGCGCTCCTATCGGAAGCGGCGTTACGGCGACTCACTCTTATTCGGCGGCAGGGACTTACACCGTGACGCTTACCGTAGCGGACAACGGCGGACTCACCGCTTCGACCTCGATGACGGTCACGGTCCTGACGCCCCAGCAGGCGGTCGATCAGACGGTCACCGACGTGCAGAATTTGATTGATACGGGAAGCCTGAGCGGAGGCCAGGGACAATCCCTGATCGCAAAGCTGGATTCGGCAAGACGGCTAATGGACCGTGGCAACGCATGCCAGGCGATTCATATGCTTGAACTGTTTATCGGCCAGGTGCAAAGAGACATCGATTCCGGACGGCTCTCATCAACAGAAGGACAGGCGCTGATCTATGCGGCGAACCGGCTGATCGAAGACCTCCGGCCGTCGTGCAGCCCGTGATATTGTGAATGATGATCCGTATATCCAGGGAAACTATATCTTCCAGACCACGCTTGATGATGGGACTGCTCTTACGGTGAAGGCCTCGTTAAGAGCAAGATAAGGCTGTATATGGATTGAACTTGGGATGGGTTTGCATTTCTCCTATGCGGATCCCGTCCCAAGTTATTTATAGCTGTGATTGATACGAGTGGATAGGTAGTAAGAGTAAATATTGGAGTTGTCCCTATGATTCATCCTCCGGAACCCCCCGCTCCTCTGCCAAAGGTGGTGGAGAGGGCAGGGGGCATGGGGATTAACCATTTCAGATATGAAAATTCATATATGTCCGAGATGTAATAAAGTTATTTATATAAACACAAAAAGGCTTTATCCTTTATGTTCTCATTGTGGCTATGCCTTTAATGAAAGGCGGACATTTTACAGGAAACAAAAGGCCGCAAACGTCTTCTTTTTTGGAGGTGTTCCGCACAATGCAAAAACAAAGGATGTTTCCGGCAAAGGAGTAAGAATAGCATATACAGGAAAGCCGTTTGAAAGCGACTCATTTCTTAATTTTAAGATTGAAGGTTCAGTTGCGAAAAAATCAGCAAGGGTGGTGTGGTCTAAAAGGATAGGCAATAAAAAAACAGAAAGCGGCTTAAGGTATGTATCAAAAAGGAAATAATTCGCAGTAGAAGGAAGGGATGAGGGGAGGGAATATCTCGGTCATGGTTTTTTAACAATCGGTTAATGTCTTTCAGAACGTGGAGAGTTTAAAAGTTCACGCTTACTAACAGACTTTACAATTTTATTATTTTTATTTGACTTCTTCTGATACTGATAAACAGCCCTGTTATGCTCTTGAAGGGTTCTGGAGAAGTTATGTGAGCCGTCATTTTTTGAAACAAAGAATAAATATGTGTCTGTAGATGGCGCAATGGCAGCCTCAAGGCTGGCCCTCCCTGGATTTGCAATAGGGCTTGGCGGAAGCCCGTAAATCTGGTAGGTATTGTAAGGGGTCCTGGTTAAGAGGTGTTTTCTTGTAAGGTTTCCGTTAAAACCCTTGATGCCATAAATGACTGTAGGGTCACTTTCAAGCCGCATCCTCTTTTTGATTCTGTTATGGAAAACAGCGGATATAAGCGGCGCCTCTATTACATTCCCTGTTTCTTTCTCTATGATGGATGCCAATGTGACAATTTGCCTTTTTGACATCTTCAATCCATACGGCTTTTTGAAGCTCACCTCGCTGTATACCTGATTGAACCTTTGCACCATCTTGCGGATAATCTCTTCAGCGCTCAGTCCTTTTGTAAATCTGTATGTATCGGGGAATAGATACCCCTCAACACTGTTGCTGTCTATGCCCAGTGATGTTGCAAAGACAGCATCGGCGGCCTTTGCTATGAATTCATCCTTTTCTATAAGGTCTATATTGCTGAGAAGTATTGCAACCTCTCTTATATTATAGCCCTCAGGTATGGTAACGGTGTAGTTCTTTACCTGGCCTTCTATCATCATATCCAACACCTCTGTGGGAGGCATTGCTGTCGTAAACTCATATTCTCCGGCCTTTATCTTTGTCATTACCCTTTCGAATTTTGCGAGGAGTGAAAATTTGCCGGCGTCAGTAATAACACCATCCTTTTCCAATTCTCTGGCAATAGTGTTAAAACTTGCCCCTTGTTGAATAAAGATAGTCCTTACACTCTTTTCTTTGGATGGCGGTGTATAAAGAAAAGCATAGATGTGCGTTACCATAAGAACGACGATTGTTAATATCAATAGTATGATTGATTCCGTTTTCATTGAAGTTTGGGTGATTTATAGATAATAAGCGGCAAGCGAACTTGAGCCCATTGCCTTCTGATTTAGATGATTAATTTGCTGACGGGCAGCTTGCGCAAGGAGACTGTTTGTCATCTTTTTTGCCTACTCCGGCATCGCAAGGTTTATTTGCGGCATAATCGGTTTTATGCCAGCCTGAGCCTTTTAGCGCAAATGAAGATTGAGACATAAGTTTTTCTATCTTTTTAGATGAGCAGTGTACGCAGGCCTTGAGAGATTTATCTGAGATTTTTTGCATTATCTCAAAATGTTTACCGCAGGTATTGCATTTATATTCGTATATCGGCATTTAAATACCTCCTGATTATTGTCCCCAAAAATCAATTTCTATTTTTGGGATTGCGTCAATCATTGATTTTCTTTGTAAATATATTATATGGATGAAACCGCCTTTTGTCAACCTTTGAAAATACAGACTATAGGCTATGGACGATAGGGAGTAGGAAAACCCCATAACCTATAGCCTCTTACCTCTTACTTGAATTGCTATTCCTTAAATATCTTCTTAAAGAATCCCTTGCCTTCCTTCTCCTTCCGCATCTGTATAAGTCTAAGTTCGCTCACTGCCTCCGGTATATTTGGGTTTTTTTGTATAGCCTTGTTAAAAGAGGCCTCTGCCTCATTGAGTTTGCCCTCTACCCTGTAAATGACGCCAAGGAAGTAATATGCCTTATCCTGTTTAGGATTTGAAGATATTGCGTCTTGTATCATCTCCTTTGCTTTGCTTACCTCTGCTGCGTCCTTAGGCGATATATTGAAAATAGTCCAGCCGAGGTATGACTTATATTCTTCTTCCCCTGAATTGAGTTTAATAGCCCATTCGAAAGACTCCTTTGCGCTCTTATAATCTTTTCTTGACAAGGCTATCTTGCCTTTTTGGAATTGGAGCTCTGCATTCATAATATTTGCCGCATCTTGAGTTATATCCTGCCTATGGCCGCTCTTCAAAGAGTCTTCATATGTCTTGCGGGCATTTTCATTGGAAAGTGTATTATACGCTGCGTTGATAATGGTAAAAATCTCAGATGCAGCTGCCCTCACCTCGGCTATACTATTGTGATATTTGTCCGGGTGATACTCTTTTGCCAGTTTAAAGTACGCCTTTTTAATGCTGCCGTTATCCGCATCTTGGTTAATGCCAAGGGCTTCAAAATAGTTCACCGTTTTTAATTGAAGATACTTGCCGGTAAGGTTTTCTATTAAGGCCTTGTCTTCCTGGGATGGTCCTTCAGGCGCTTTTTCCTCTCCCTTTTGTTTTATGGTAATTACATTTGTTGCAAAAAGGGCGTAGATAAACGGATATATCTCTTCCTCTGGAAGTTTTGTTTCTGCAGCTACATCGGCAAGCTTTTTAACGCCGTTTATTAATGCTAATAGCCTTCTTTCCTGAGGGCTTGGTTGAAAATCATCCACGGTGTATACAGTCTTATTTGAAAAGACAATACTATCCTCCCTTTTCCCGTCCATTTCTGTTTTTATCCTGTCCATGGGATAATACCCCATTTTTACGGCATGAAGTATTGCATAAGCAGGATGTATCGGATGAAGGAATAGGTCTTTGGGGAGCTTTTCTATCGGATAATAATGATATGTCCCCTCTGTCCAGTTAAATACGCTCCATAGTCTTTCTTTTATCTGAATATTTAGCGCATCATTCAACTGGTGAGGTATTATGTAGCCTTTTGATATTAATACTTCTCCCTGCTTCTTTTTCTCATTTAACATTATTTCAAGGGACTTTTCATAAACTTCCTGGGTTATGATACCCTTTCTCACCATAAGCCTGCCCAGAACTTCGTCAAGGACATTTGAGATGGCATGGACAGGGATGCCTATCTTAAAGAATATCCTCTTTTTTACTTTCCCATTTTCCATGTCAAGAATACCCGCGGTATCCCTGGTTGCAAATATGTTATGCAAAAGCCGAGGGAATCCGATTTCGCTTAATTTTCCCCATTTTTCCTGCATCTATACTTCCTCTTTTATACAGAACGTCATAACTTCGCATACCTGCGTTGCTCCTCGGTTCGTCATTGCGGCGTATGCTTAAAATACGCCTCACTCCTCACCTTCGTCGCGCCTTGGTCTGCTTTGTTCTGACGCTCTGTATGTTGTTATATTTATGTCGCTGTGTACAAGCCGAGTATTTTTTGATATAATTCCCTTATTTTGACTGTATGGTTCAGATAGTCGTCAAGAAGCCTCTTGCCGGCATCAATACCTTTATAATCAATTCTTTTTGCAAGCTCCAAAAGCTCAGGAGAATCTTTAATAATATAGCTTTCTGTCCTGTTCTGCACAATCCGGATGCGGTTTTCCAATAATCGGTAGAAGCGGTATGCATTCATTAGAATCTCATAATCTGTTTTTGAGATAATGTCAATATCTTTTAATGCGTTCATTGCATCAATAGTATTACATTTTCTAAGAGCCTTTTTTTGTTTGCCGAATTTGAGCTGGAGGAGCTGAACGGCAAACTCCACATCAACAAGCCCTCCCCTTCCAAGTTTAATATTATACTTACCGGAGGCTTCTTTGGCAATCTCTATTTCCATCCGTCTCCTTATCCTGTAAAGCTCTTTTAAGTCATCATCAGTCAGCGGCGCTGCATAGACAAGCTCCTCTGCTGCAGCCAATATTTTTGCGCCAAAATCAGCATTACCTGCGGCAAGCCGTGCCTTGAGCATCGCCTGTTTTTCCCACATCTGGGCTGTCTCTTTGTGATATTTTATGAATGCCTCTTCAGATGCAACAAGGGGGCCTGAGCTTCCTGACGGTCTGAGCCTGGTATCAACCTTAAATGCAAAACCCTCCTTTGTGGCAACTGACAGGGTTGTTATGATTCGCTGCCCCAATTTTGCAAAAAATTCATGGTTTGATATAATTTTTGGGCCCGAAGTTTCTCCGCCAACAGAATATATAAAGATAATGTCAAGGTCTGAGCTGTAGAGAATTTCTTCTCCCCCTAATTTGCCCAGGGCGATAATGGCAAATTTGGCATCACATCCAGGTCTCCCGAATCTTTTTTCAAGCTCCTCAACTCCCATCTCATATGCCTTAATAAGGCATGTATCTGCAAGATAGGTAATCTGTTTTGACACCGCTATCGGGTCTAATTCTCCAAAGATGTCATTTATTCCTATCCTCAAGATTTCACTATTTCTAAACCTCCTTATTATATCCAGACCGGCTTCATAATCTTGCGCTGATTCTAACATTGCTGAAGCTTTTTCCAAGAGCGCGCCTTTATCTTTGAACGGTATATTGAGCTCAGGCGAGAGAAGGGCGTCAAGATTTTCAGGATGCTCAATAAATGCCCTTGATAAGAATTCGCTTGTGCTAAAGAGTTTTACCAAGAGCTCCATTACCTTTCTATTTTCTGCGAGAAGCGAATAGAAGGTGGTCATGCCGCCGATGGAAGATATGAACCTTTCCAGATTCCCAAGCGCCATATCAGGGGCAGGGGATGCGATAATCTGGGTGAGGAGGAAAGGGGTTATTCTTTTTAAGAGCATCTTTGCCCTGACAGGAAAGCGGACAAAGGCAGGGCCCTCTTTTAGGAGTTTTAAATTTTCATAAACCCTCTGAGGTTCGCGAAAACCAGCCTTAGACAGCCTTGCGATAACATCTTCCTGCTCTATATCATCGCTGAGAATCAGGAGCGCCTCTTCTGACACGTCTTTTTCTATTTCTTTTGAGTGTTGATAAAAGAGGTTGTCATATATCTCATGAACACCGGCAGTTTGTTTTTTATATTCATCCCAGAAATATGCTGCTGCTTTCATTTCAGGCGTATCTTTAAAACCGAGCAGCCTTGCAAGCCTTTCTAACTCAACTGCCTTTGCCGGAATTTTCTGAGTTTGTCTTCCTTCAACAATCTGAATCCTATGCTCCAGATTCCTTAAAAATATATATGCATTGCTCATTACAGACGCATCTTGTTCAGAAATATAGTTTTTTTGCTTCAGCAATTCTATAGCACGGAGGCTGTTCTTTTCTCTTATAGATTTATCCTTTCCTCCGTTGGTAAGCTGAATGGCCTGGATGAAAAATTCTACCTCTCGTATGCCGCCAATGCCCAGTTTCACATCAATGGCATCGGGTGTTGCCCTGAGTAAACTTAAGTCAATCTTTTCTTTCATCCCTCGTATCTCTTCTATGGCAGTAAAGTCTAAATATTTACGATAGACAAACGGTTCAACCATTTTTAGAAATGCTTCGCCGAGTTCCATGCTGCCGGCAACAGGCCGTGCCTTTATAATTGCCGCCCTTTCCCATGTTTGGCCCCATGACTCATAGTAAATCTCGGCGCTGCGCAGGGAATTGGCGAGGTCGCCACCCTTGCCCTCAGGCCTCAGATTCAAGTCAACCCTGAATACCATCCCGTCTTCTGTCACGCTGCCGATAAGCCTTGTTATCATCTCTGAGAGTCTCACATAGAAGGTATGGAGCGATACCTTCCCTTTAATTGTGCCGCCCCTTGCAATGCCGGCTGTTTCACCCTTATCAGAGGAATAGATATAGATAATATCAATATCTGAGCTAAAATTTAACTCCCTGCCGCCCAGCTTGCCCATACCAATGATTACAAATTCTGACTCACGTTCCACCCAGTCCATATCTGTGTAGAGAGGCGTCCCGTATTCTGCCTTAAGTTGTTTTAGGCAAAATCTGTATGCAGTCTCAAGACATGCACTTGCAAGGTCGGACAATTCCAATGTTGTTTCCTGCATGGACGCCAGGCCAAGAATATCCCTTGCCCCTATCCTCAGATACTCTCTCTGTTTGTAAAGACGGAGCGCCGTGGCCGCAGAGCTAATATTGGAGAAGTTTTGAGCCTCCATTTCTAATTCCTTAAGAAAAAGTGTTATGTCCTTCTTTTTATAAAGGCCTTCTTCTAAAAGAAGCTGCTCTGCGTAGATAAGATTGGTTACAATAGTGTTTGATAAAAGATTAGATGCCCCGCATATGGTGATAAGATTTTTTAATTTTTCCATATCAGCTATAAATGCATTTATGGCTTTTATGGAAAGCCGTGAAACTATTCTTTCCATATTATTTAGGGCATCATCAGGAGAGGGTGCGGATAGGATGGGATTTATAAGTTTCTCAATGTGGTCTTTAAACAGAGTTTCTTTAAGAAGTGTCAGATTATGAAGCGCCTTTTCTCCATCAGAAAAGCCCAATGTCTTCAGATAAAGGGGCGCCTCAGTTTTTGGCATGTTCAGGGGGTTTTTTAACATAAGGTCAAATCTATAGAGCTTGTTGAAAAACTCAACAATCTCTGGATTACACAGATAAAAGACCTGTCTGCCGACAGGCAGGTTAGATTACACAGATTAAAACTCCTTGAAATATCTGTAAATATCTGTGTAATCATTTTTTCTAATCTGTGTAATCAAGGCTGTTGATGGCTTTTTCAACAGCCTGTATATCATAATTCCCATATTGTTGCTATAATTACCCAAAATCCGATTTAGGATTTTGGGTAATTATGTCTTATGAGAACAGGTATTGCTCACCTGCCGCTTCACGGCGGAAAAGACGGCTATCCATATCCCGTTGATAGGGAAATTTATGACAAAAGCATAGATTTCTTGCGCAAGGTTGTGCATCAGGCAAAGGTGGGTGTTACTGAAAAGATAGGGGCGTTTAAGAGGTTGGATAATGTGATTGTCTGCAGGTCTATTCTGAGCCACAGGAGACCGTAAAATAGCAATTAAGAACCTTGCCCCTGCGATTTGCCTGCCATACTTCGTTATCGTCCATTTTTGCTACTTCACAATATTGGTGAGCATACGGTTCAGTCGCAAAAATGTCCGCTGTCCCCGATAGATTCAGTCGGGGACAACTTGCAGGTTTCCCCAAAATCAATCGCTATTTTTGGGAGGAGCGAATTGTATTGACATGCTTTGAGTGAGTATTATATAAATTAACCAGTTTTTTAATCTTAACCCAAAAAATGCAGTTGCATTTTTTGGCAAACGCAATCTTTGGACAAATACTGCGTCAAAGCTGGCTGTCCAAATACTCACATACTTAAAACAGTATGCTCCGTTTTGTCCAGCCAGCTTTTCCTTGTCTTTGGCTCAAATCTTGCGTTTGCCCCGAAAAATAAAAACTAAATGCATTTTTCGGTTAATAAGAGGGTTATATGGAAGAAAGAGTTGTAAATATCCTTTTGGATATCAAGGCAGATATCGGCGAATTGAAAAAAGGGCAGTCTGAACTGAAAACTCGGATTGATAAGGTGGAAACTAATCTTGGTGGCCGTATGGATAAACTTGAAAGTCATATGGGCAACCTTGAGGCTGATGTTTCTGAACTTAAAGATGATATGTCCGAGGTCAAAACCACCGTTAATGCCCTTGGTGAGGCTCTGCTTCAGACCTCAAAAGAGGTAAAACAACTGAAAACAAAGAAGGGTTGATGAGATGAAGTATGGCATCTATCCTGCCACAGACAGGCAAAATTAATCTTTCTGTAAATATTTTTTCTGTAGAAGAGATTATTAGTAATTCGCTCTCCTTACTCCCCTTCTTTTCTGATGGATTAAAAAGATGTTCCGGCAAATTTCCCTTGAATCTCCGCACAAGTTGACCTAAAATGCACTAAAAGATGTATGTAGACATAAAAAAGAATGTTAGATGAAAAAAATGAACAAAAAATTTGATAGAAATAATGCTTTTGCTATAAATATTGGTGAAAACTCAACTGATACGGTTGATTCAATTCAATATTTAATAAATTTGCAAGATTCACTTTATGCCTTTGCAGACGATAGTATTTCTAAAGTTTTACCCGCAAAATCAATTGACCCAGAGAATCTTCATCCCGACACAAGGCATAGTTATCAAAAAACACACCCAATTGGTTGCAAAAACTTATATGTTGCAAGATCAATCATTCAAACAAAACAAATTTTAGATTCTATTATTTTAAATAATGATATAGATAAACAACTCATCATAGATCAGGCATGGTGCTGCACACAACTTCTTCTTAACTGTGAATCAGCTCATTACAAGATATATGATGAAGTTATAAAGTTAATGCCTGAGTGCGACGCTATTGCACTTCCCCCGAATTTTAGGACACTCAGTTAGGTTAGGCTACCATAGATTCCAGCTCAAATGATACTGGGGAAAGATACCCCAAAGTTGAGTGCCGCCTCTGACGATTATAGAATATTTCAATATAATCGAAAATACTCTGTCGGGCATCTGC
>Ga0209211_10008487_pt1 | contig 14020 bp, 15 predicted proteins | sample RifGroA2_FD_183992 | JGI IMG/M metagenome (GOLD analysis project Ga0209211, IMG submission 183992) | Groundwater microbial communities from Rifle, Colorado, USA - Groundwater A2 (SPAdes) (version 2) | ecosystem: Environmental > Aquatic > Deep subsurface > Groundwater | place: Rifle, Colorado...
CGCGATTCTTCCCGCGTGGTCGTCCTTTCCCATCGGGACGGATAGTAATCTTGGGAAGCAATGGTTCGAGGATCATCCATTGCGCATCTTGAAGTTCTGAGCGTCGTGCCTTGAGGCAATAGTACATCAACAAACCGCTAGGTACAAGTCCCTTATGAGTTCTTGAGACCGGTTCTAATGAAAATGAGCTTATCTGTGCAATGAGTTACTTTGTTGAAGTGGTAATTAAATGATGTAATTCTGGAGAGTAACGCAATGAAATCACGTAGAAAGTATGTTGATATTATCGTATTTGGAGGTAATAGGCAAAAGGAAGATGGGCCCCTAATTACTTTTTGTCTTGAAGCAAAAAAGCTTGGGTATAGTCTTTTCGTTTTTACAGATCCGTTACATTCTGCTTTACCTGCAAAAGATGGTGACTTTTGCTATTTACTTAATAAACATAACATTCACCATAAAGTTACTGCTTCTCTTAATTACGATCACATAAAAAGATTTGTTGGACCAACGACCCTGGGGATTTCCATAAACTCATGTTGGATTTTTAAAGATGATATTATAACATTGTTTGGTGAGAGGTTAATTAATTACCATGGCGCGAAACTACCAGAAGAAAGGGGTGCTGCAGCGTATTCATGGAAGATAATGAGGGGGGAAAGAATGGGACAATTAACACTTCATCAAATAGTAAGAAAGATTGACAGTGGACAGGTTTGTAAAAAGATGAACATTGATTTTCCAGATAAAGTTAAATGTCCATCTGATTTTTATGTGTATATGGAAAAAAAGGAAAGAATGTTTTTCAGAAGGTTTTTACAAAGATACAGAGAAAACAATGTACTTGACTTTAACCCATTGGCTTTTTCAAAATCATATTATTGGCCTCCCTTGCATACATTAACTCATGGATGGATTGATTGGTCATGGAATGATGAACAGGTATGTGACTTTATTAATGCTTTTTCAAGTCCATTTCAAGGCGCATCAACATATTTAAAAGGTGAAAGAGTATTTCTTAGAGGATCTTCTCTATCTTCATCAGACTTACATTTTCATCCTTTTCAAAGTGGTATAATTGTTCGGATTCTTAATGATGATATTTTTGTCGTAGCGTCTAATGGACTTATTCAAATCCATGAACTAAAAAATGAAAATGGAAATTCGATAATTACTAAAGTTAGAGAAGGAGATAGATTCTATACTCCTTATGATGAACTTAACTCCGCTAGATGTTCTAAAGTAATTAGAAAACCAACAGGATATATTATCAGAAATTATGAGGAACCATAATCGAAGATAATGAATCACATTGTAAAAGAGAGGGCACCTACCGAATCTAGTTTATCCTGGGTCCTGAGTGAAAAATGTTAAGACTTAAGCTTGGACATTTCTTGAGGGCAAACTCCACAGCGTCTCTGAGACACGAAGCTGTGTTGGCAATTTAAGCACAGGCCGATTTCCCGAATGTACAAGTTCTCCTGGAATCAGCAAAAATCGTGCGCACTGTGAGTTGAACGTCATCGGTTGAAATTCTTGAGGCAGGCATAGGCCCTTGAACCAGTTCACAATATTGTACGAAAACAGCAGAATGTGAAAATACGATTCATTGCCTGCAATGTGTTTTTTGGAATTTGCACTAATGGGTGATCGTTCTTGAGTTCTTTGATAATCAGTTGCACACCAGCGCGACCGTTGTAGATACGCCGGACGTTGATCGGCTTCAACTCCATGTTGGTGACGATGACTTGGTAAAAATATTTGCCGATAGAAAAGAGTGAGATTTGTTCCGTTGGTCCCTCCGGCATCGGTCTTCAAATAAGGACAAAGCGGTGCCGCTTTTTCCAGTTGGTGGGTTGATAGATGAATTCTGCTGTCTCGATGCCGTGTGCTGGGCTGTGATACCGGAGCGAGGGGAGTCTTCGTTTGATCGGAGTGGTGAGTGTGCCCGCGATGGTAAACAGGCGTGAGGGGTCTTCTTATCAAAAGCAGTTGGTATTGAATTTTATTTTTAAATCAAAAAACTCTCAGAAGTGAAAGCAAAATATAGATTATTGTTAGTTAATAACCCTCTAACTTCATTATTTATGGCTGCCTGGTTTAGAGAAAATTGCCAGCATGATAAAGAGGGATGGCGATCAATTGCCGTGTATTGTTCCATAGATTTCGATGACTCTTATTCTTCGGATATTGAGAACAAGAAATCAATCTATATGAAGGCCTGTTGCGCGCCGTTGGAAGCCGTAGTGGACGAGTGGGTGGTTTGTATGCCTACCAGATATATTTCGTTCGGAGGCTCTCTCAGGAAGCCCTATGAAATGATGAAAGAACGAACCAGGAGAAGAAACGAGCTGGCCTTCATTAGGGACACATTATCTGAAAATCATATTTCTTTGAAGGATGTGCGAGAAATATGGTGTGGGAACGGCAGCTTTGATCCCCACTTCTTCTACCTTTGTGCCGATGCTGCAGGTTTTCAATTTGAACATGGTTTGTCTGAAGTAAGAAATGAACTGAGTTCTCAAGCCCGGAGCCGGCACGCGGAAGGATCCGGGCATTTGAATGGACATTATTTCGAATCAATCAAACAGCCGAGGAAGTGGCTCATAAGGCGGATTTACAAACGTTGGTTGTACTTTACACAGGACATTGTGAAAAGAAGTGCGTACGTATCTCTCCTGGGTGATGAAATCAAAAGCGCTAAACCTGAAACTTCCGATGTTATGACCATACAAGTACAGGAAGTGATATCGACAATACAGTCCGTCATGAAATCTGATCCCTCCTTTTCGTTGCTTACTCAATTAGAGGGTAATACCGCCGTCATTATGTTGATGCATCTCAGGTCAAAACCCTGGGGCAAAAAGGAAGCAGATGAACTCTTAGGTTACTTTGATCAATTTGAGAGTTATGTATGTGATGATCTGCGGGAGACTTTTCAGAAATATCGGATACAGAACATCGTATTCAAGAGCCGCTTCTTTCATGAAGAGTATAGTGAGGAGGGATTCTCCCGCTTCAACAGACTGTCAAGAATGTACAATTTGATTTTTCTATCGACACATTCGAAGGCCAACTACCCGGTGGAGTTTTATGTTCCGATACTCAAGCCAACCCTGTTGATTGGTCTTCTCTCTTCAGGGCTCTTCAATTCAAAGAAACTCTTTCCCGGTATGAACACATTTACGTATGATGCGTGGTACAATCACTTCACGCTGGAGCACCTCCAAGGTGTACATCCGGAACTGGGCCCCCTGAGAGAATTGTTCTTCAATACTCATGGCCAAGCATTCAAAAAGGTATTGCCCCAGACCATTGGTAATGATTTCATTTCGGGAAACAACACACCGATACATGTGAAAGAGCGTCCAATAATATAATTGCTATGGGGTTACGTAGATGATAAAAACCAGGGTTAAGCAGATAATAAGAAACAGGCATAATCTCAGAATAATGATAAAGGATCGGCTCTATCCTGATCCATTACTCAAAAGGAACGCAAAATTCAAAAACATTCATAAAGGTCAGCGTTGTTTTATCTTAGGGAGCGGGCCCTCCATTGTGAACCAGGACTTGAAAAAGCTGCAGGGCGAAATTGTAATTACACAAAACAATTTTCATGTGCACCAAGACATAAGCATTATCAATCCCAGGTATCACTGTGTCGTACCCTTCTTTCACTCGGCGGAATTTACCGGCGACTGGATCAATTGGTTCCGTTCGATGGAAGAGAGATTGCCGCGTGATTGTCAAATGTTTTTTCATCTTAATACCAGAGAGATCTTGGAAGAAAACAATTTCTTTAGAGACAGAATAAATTATCTAGAGGTCGGGATCAATCCGATGACACTTGAGCGGGCGCAAGTGGATTTGACTAAGAAAATCATGTCTGTGCCGACCGCCCTGGTTCAGTGTCTTACTGTTGCCCTTTATATGGGTTTTGGGAAGATATATTTATTGGGATGTGATATGGACCAAATATGTAATTTGAATAAGCGTGAAAACCTAAGATTCTATGGAGATTCTTATATTACGAATAATGACTATGAACTTAAAAATGATGATGAACATTTAGCAACTGGAACTATCTGGTATCACTTCTGGACGATGTGGGTTGAATTCATTCTTTTACGTAAGGAGGCGGAATTGAACAAATCCGAGATCATTAATCTCACAGATGGAGGTATATTGAATTGTTACAAACGGCAATCATATGATGAAATTGTTCCTTGATATGTTGGCGAAAGGATTTGTCTATGCTCTCATGGAAGAATACAGTAGTGTCCGTCTCCGATCGAAGTTACTTTCGTCCAGTCGACAAGAGAGACAGAACATGCGGCGATCAGGCGATTCGTCTCTCAAGCCTCTATTCAGCTCAATAGTATCCAGAACAGCTTCGGCGAATCAAGTACTACGATCAGGAGACGCATCGATCACTCGTCTTTCTCACCAACAATTTTCTTCTGCCCTCGCCGACCATTGCACAACTCTACAAGTGTCGTTGGCAAATCGAACTGTCCTTCAAATGGATCAAACAGCATCTACGCATCAAAACATTCTACGGCACCTCCGAGAACGCTGTGCGCACGCAAAGATGGATCTCTGTCTGCGTCTTGGCGGCTATTCTCAAGAAACGATTCAAGCTCGAACATCGTCTCTGCACAATCATACAGATTCTGAGCGTTTCCCTGTTCGAGAAAATTTCAATAGATCAAGCACTTGCGAATATCGCGCAGCAAAACTGGATGTCCTATCCCACTAATCAACACCACCTCATTGACTTATCGTTGGACACTACTGATGCAATTCATAGATAAGATAAGAAACTATTTGAGGCTTGTAAGAAAGATTAAAACATTAGATTGTACATACGAAAGAAATCAGCTCTTGTTTGGACGAATTTTATCAGATCATATTACCCGACACAATTCAATTAATGAGAATGAGTTTTGTATATTTTCCCAATTTGGTGACGATGGAATAATCCAGTTTTTAATACACAATTTAGAAATTCGGAACAAATTTTTTGTCGAGTTTGGAGTTGAAGATTATGTGGAATCGAATACGCGTTTTCTTATGATGAATAATAATTGGTCGGGATTTATTATGGATGGTTCGAAATCTAACATCCAAAACATTATTAGCGCGTCGTATTATTGGAAATATGATTTGACAGCCGAACATCTTTTCGTAACAAAAGAAAATATTAATAAAGCTTTGGAAAATAACTGCCCAAAAGAAGTTGGCTTACTACATATTGATTTAGATGGTAATGATTATTGGATTTGGGAAGAAATTTCAGCTATTTCACCAATTATTGTAATTCTTGAATATAACAGTGTATACGGAATTGATCGAGCAATTACAGTCCCCTATGAACCCGAATTTTGTAGAACGAAAGCACATTATAGCAATTTGTATTGGGGTGCTTCCTTAAAGGCACTACATAATCTTTCGAAAGAAAAGGGGTATGTTTTTATCGGGTGTAATAGTGCCGGCAATAATGGCTATTTTATTAGAAAAGATAAAATAAATGAAAAGGTAAAAGAAGTAAGTTTGGAAGAAGGATTCATTGTGTCAAAATACAGAGAAAGCCGGGATGTCAACGGACAAAAAACCTTTATAACTGGTGATAAAAGAATTGAAGTTGTTAGAGGATTAGAAATCTATGACACAGAAAAACACATTATAGAGAAATTATAAGTGCGTCAAATTGAAATGAACATTCGAAAGAGTGGTTCAGAAATTATAAATCTCACTGATGGTGGTTTATTAGACTGTTACAAAAGACAGTCATATGCTCAAATTGTTCCTTGATACGTTGGGGGAGAGGGTCGTTTCTAATTCTATAGAAAAATAAAAAGTGATAGAAAGATTGCAAATAGTTTGTTGTTCTGCATGCGGAAGCAAGAACAAGACAAAATATATCTTTAGAAAATATTATCCTTACAATAATTCAAAGAGGCTTTTTAACAAGAATGAAATAAGAGAATGGATTCGCTTTTATTTTGCGGCATTGTTCAACGGTCACGGATTAAGAGATACAAGTTTATTTGAGAAGTTAAGAAGACGCTTATTAGCGCAAACTCTTTTTACCTCGAAGTATAGAATAGTGAAATGCAACGACTGTGGTTATGGTAGGTATGAGCGATCAATGAAAAATGAGGACTTGTACAATTATTATTCGATCTTATATCATGGATTGGAAAGCAGAGTGGATTTGAATAATGTGGATTATCTTTCGGATGAACGCGCACTTGGCCAGTTTAATTTTGTTCAGCCAATATTATCAAATATGAAATCTAAACGAATATTAGAAATCGGTGCTGCGGAAGCATTCGCCTCCAGGATCATACACAAACAATTTGAAAGCGTTTGCATTGATGTTGTAGAACCAATGGCGGAGTTCAACGAATACTATCAGAAACATAACATCAATAAAGTTGCTGATTTTTTCCCGTTCAACGCTGCGAACATTTATGATTACATTCACACTTCACACTGGTTAGAACATATGCTTGATATAGAGACTACATTAATTACGTTAAACAATATGCTAGATCGAGATGGACTTATTTTTGTAGAAGTTCCTAACTGCACAGAAGAATATTGGAATGAAAAGATGATGGATGATCATGGGCATATTCACTATTTCACGGAAAAGTCGCTAACGGCATTTTTCTTATCTTCAGGATTTGAATTGGTAAAAATCGGAACATTTGGTTTAACGCATGCAAATCTAAACAAGTATTGGGTCTCTCCAAAGCTTTTGGATAAAAAAACGCTGGAGAGAGGTTCAAAAAGTATTACAAATAATATTCTAACAAAAGATGGTGCTTACATTCGGGCACTTTTTAAAAAAGGATAATAACCTATGGAAGTGTTGGCTCTAATTCCTGCGAGAGGTGGTTCGAAAGGAATTAAAAGAAAAAATATTGTACCCATTAATGCAAAACCGCTTCTTGTGTATTCAATAGAGCATGCCTTGTCATCGTCAGTCATTGATAGAGTGATTGTTTCCACCGAAGATGAGGAGATAAGAAATATTGCAATCAAGTATGGAGCGGAAGTTCCTTTTTACAGACCCAAAGAATTGGCGGAGGATCTTGTCCTGGACGCACCTGTGTTCAAGCATGCCCTGGAATTCCTTGATCAGAATGAGAACTATCGGCCGGATATAGTCGTCCATCTGCGGCCAACGGCACCATACCGTAAGTTAGAATGGATTGAAGATACAGTGGCATTGCTTTCTCATAATCCTGGCGCCGATTCAGTGTGCACCGTGTCCAGAGTGAAAGAACATCCTTACAGAATGTTTTCCATCACAAAGGATGGTTTGTTAGATCCAATAATGAGGCACGCGCATCATAGACCTCACATCGTTGACAGACATGACTTGCCGGACATCTATTATTATAACTGTATCATAGATGTTACAAAACCACAGACTGTGTTTCGAAAAGATTGTACTGTGGGGGATGTAATTATACCCTATATAATTAGCGAAAATGAAGTTGCAGATATCGATACGATTGCAGATTTACAGAGGGCCGAAACCTTACTGAGGAATAGTATATGAATATTTTAGTGATCGGGGCAGGAATGTATGTAACCGGAAGATTTAGCTCGGGTCCGGGTTCGGTATTGGCAACCATCGGAGAAGTCTCCAAATCTATGAGAATAGATGGAGTAACCGTTGTTTCCAAAAATGACTCCAGTAGGGAAGACGTCTTCATTGCGGTGAGTGAAATCAACACCATTTTGGAAATTGGGTTAAGAGTGGATTATGAGGCACTTGGTGAAAACTCGATAGAAAAATTGAAAACAATACTGCAAAAGAAGGAATATGATTGCGGCATTATTGCATTGCCCGATCATCTTCACTATGATTTTGCAAAAGTCTTGATTGAAAATAGTATTCACTGCCTCGTTGTAAAACCATTGACTCCTACAGTAAAAGAGTCAATGGAACTAATTGCTTTGCAGAAAAATAAAAATGTGTATGGTGTTGTAGATCTTCATAAACGCTATGATCAAGCAAATCTTCTTATTAAGGATGCAATTCAAAGAGGACAGATTGGCAAACCCCAATATGTTACAGTTGAGTACAGTCAACGAATTAAGATACCGACGATCGCGTTTGCCAAATGGGTAAAACTCACAAACATTTTTCAGTACCTTGGTGTTCACTATGTAGATATGATCTACTTCATGACGGGTTACCATCCTGAAAAGGTGTTAGCAGTCGGGACAAAGGGGAAACTGACTGAATTAGGAATCGATACTTATGATTCAATACACGCACTCATCATTTGGAAAAACCCAGGAAATGAAACCGAGAAGCTTGTTTCACAGTTTTCAACAAATTGGATAGACCCAAATACATCGAGTGCGTTATCCGATCAAAAGTATAACGTTATTGGAACAAAGGGGCGGATAGAATGCGATCAAAAATATCGCGGCATTGAACTGGTCAATGAAGATGGTGGTATTCAAACTCTTAACCCATACTTTTCAAAGTACCACAGTAATGCCAAGGGGAAAAAATCCTATACAGGCTATGATTTTGAGAGTATAAGTCAATTCATCAACGATGTACAAGATTTGAGAAGTGGGAACAGTACTCTTGAAGAATTGGATAACTTGAGACCAACATTTAAGGAGTCGTTAGGATCGACAGCAGTTGTTGATGCTGTAAACAGAAGCTTAAACAATAATTCCAATTGGGAGTTCATTGATGATCTATCTTGACAGCAAAACGCTTCATAGAATCATGGAAACGACTCTTGTGGAAAGAGGAGTTAATACTAGCTCTGTCCAACATGTAGCAGAATCTCTCATACAAACTTCTTTGAGAGGTATTGATTCCCATGGAATAAAGCTGTTTCCACATTATTGTCGTGCTATTGATGGGGGAAGAATCTCAAAACACCCTAAGATAGCCATCGAAGATACCGGAGTTTCTACTGCGGTTGTAGATGCCGATCATAGTTTCGGCCATCATAGTGGTGCTGTTGCAATGGATCATGCAATATCATTATCAAAGCAAACCGGGATAGGAGCAGTAAGCGTAAAAAATTCGACGCATTTTGGCGCTGCTGCATATTTTAGTTTCAGGGCAGCAAATGCCGATTGTATTGGACTTGCCTTTACCAACGCTAACGCCTTGCTTAAAACATTCGGGAGCAACGAGGCATTTTTTGGAACCAATCCAATATGCTTCGCCGCACCGATGATGAGTGAAGGCCCTTTTTGTTTGGATATGGCAACGTCACTTGCATCTTGGAATAGAATCATGAACAAGCAAAAGGAAAACGCGGCTATTCCGGACAATTGGGCTTTTGGAGAAAACGGAGAAAAGGTCACGAATCCGCATGAGGCAAGAACGTTGAATCCCGTTGGAGAGTATAAAGGATATGGTTTGGCAATGATGGTTGATATTTTATGTGGTATTCTGGCAAATAGTCTATCGAGTAAGGATATTTGTGATATGTATAATGCACCCATAAGTGAAAAACGGTACATCAGTCACTTTTTCATGGCAATAGATATAAGAAAATTCCTCAGCACTGAGGCTTTCAAACGAAAATTGCAGGACATTGTAATCCGGTTGAGAAATCTGCCACCATCGGATTCAGAGGGGCAAGTAATGGTTCCCGGTGATCCGGAAAAGAAGTTCTTTCAAATCAGAATTAAGGAAGGTATCCCTTTGGATGATGAGAAATTTCAAGAGTTTCTGAATTTGTCTGAAGAATTTTCTGATGCGAAAGTAATGTAACCACCGATATTGATTAATTGTCTTGATAAGGCGTGACCTCGAATGGTAGAAAAGATTACCTCCGACGATGAGTTGTTGGCTATAATTGTGAGGAGTTCATTTGACCAACCGGGGATTCATTTTTTTACTTCACATGAATTGTCCCAGCAGCTAGCGTATATGCACCACCCGGCCGGCAAGGTCATTGAACCCCACGTACACAATTCCATACCGAGGGAAGTACAATATTCACAGGAAGTGTTGTTCATCAAAAAAGGGAAGCTAAGGGTGGACTTTTACAGCGAGGATTATGAGTACCTTATGAGCAGAATCATCGAAGGAGGAGATGTGATTCTGCTCATCAAAGGCGGTCACGGTTTTGAAGTGCTGGAAGAACTGGAAATGATCGAGGTCAAGCAGGGCCCTTACACTGGTGAGGGTGATAAGACGAGGTTTACTCCGTCCAAACCTATCAAGTCCTGAATCAACAACGTATACGATGTCAGAAAACTTTCAGACGTATAGTCGGTATTATGACCTGCTTTCACAGGATAAAGATTATGCCGGCGAAGTGGAATATGTTCACCGGACGATACAAGAGAACAATCCCGGAGCCAGGAGGTTGCTGGAGTTTGGCAGCGGCACCGGTGGTCATGCCAGATTGCTGGTAGAAAGAGGATATGAAGTTGTTGGGATTGAAAAGAGTCCCGAGATGGCAAGACTGGCAAATTCAAAGATAGACAATGAACACTTTCGATCTGTCGTTGGTGATATCGCCGGCATACGGTTGAATGAAAGTTTTGACGCGGTCGTTGCCCTGTTTCATGTCATCAGCTATCAAACATCGAATGACCAGCTGATGAGCGTCTTCAGAAATGCCCAACTTCATCTTTGTGAAGGTGGAATATTCCTGTTTGATGCCTGGTACACGCCCGCTGTACTAAAACAGAAGCCACAGGTTCGCGTGAAGAGGGTGGAAGATGAACGGATAAAAGTTATTCGCATAGCTGAGCCCGAGGATCATAGTCATGAGAATGTGGTGGATGTAAAGTATCATTTGCTTATAAGAGATCGAAAATCCGGCGAGGTGGAAGAATTTCACGAGGTTCATCCGATGCGCCATTTTTCAATTCCGGAAATATCTCTTCTGGCAAGTCTCACCGGATTCATACTCCTAAGAGCGGAAGAATGGATGTCCGCTAGTCCTCCTACACAAGATACCTGGGGAGTTTGTTTTATTCTAAGGAAAGCATAGATGGGAAGAAAGTATATTCCGGTTTGTGAGCCTCTTCTGGCCGGAAGAGAAAAAGAATATGTGATGGAGGCGTTGGAATCGGGCTGGATATCTTCATCAGGCAGATATATCGCTGCCTTTGAAAATGCCTTTGCAGAATACATTGGCGTAAAGCACGCTATTGCCGTGACAAATGGAACAAATGCTTTACATCTTGCTCTTGTTGCCTTAGACATAGGAAAGGGAGATGAGGTAATCATTCCCGACTTTACGATGATCGCATCAGCATTTGCTGTTTGCTACACAGGGGCAAAGCCCGTGTTTGTTGATGCCGAACCGAGAAGTTGGAATATTGACACCGAGAAAATCGAAGAGAAAATAACCGCAAGAACGAAAGCGATCATGGCTGTACATATCTATGGGCACCCATGTGAAATGAAGCGGTTGATAGAAATTGCAAGGAAACATGAATTGACAATTATCGAGGATGCGGCAGAAATTCATGGTGCCGAATATTACGGAAGAAAATGCGGCTCGCTAGGTGCCATTGCCGCCTTCAGTTTCTTCGCGAATAAAATTGCCACTACCGGTGAAGGTGGAATGGTCCTTACCGATAGCGATGAATTGGCTCAGAAATGTCGTTACTACAAAAATCTCTGTTTCCCTCTGGATGGTGAAAGGAATTTCTTACACAATGATATTGGATTTAACTACAGAATGTCCAACATTCACGCAGCGTTAGGCTTGGCTCAAGTTGAGAAACTCGACTATTATGTTGAAAAAAGAAGGCGGAACAACAAGCTCTACGCGCAATATCTTTCGGACCTCCCGGGCGTTATCTTCCAGGAAGAATTACCGGGTTGTAAGACCGTCTCCTGGATGAATGGGATCGTCATCAAGGAAGAAAAGTTTGGGGTACACAGAAATGAATTAGTGATAAAACTTAAGGACGCAGGTATTGAGACCCGTTATTTTTTCAGAGGAATGCATGAGCAACAGTCATTGATCAAATACGGGTGTGATTGTTCAGGTGACTACAAGATAACAAAGTGGTTATCTGAAAATGGTTTGTATTTGCCTTCCGGGTCCAATCTGACGCCAGATGATATTGAGACCATTTCTTCCACAATGCGAAAGATTCATAAGGACAATTGAAAAAGAAGATTCTTGTCTTTCTATCCATGTACCCTGAAGAAGGGGGAAAATTTCAATATTCAATCACTCTGCTGCAAAATCTTAGAAAGCTCGATGAGAATTTGTTTGATGTAGCGGCTTTCTACACTTCTGATCTTTGGAAGACTTACCTACTGAAATTTGGGATCCGGGGATATGAGATTTTAAATACTGAGAACCCCTGGTATAGAAGGTTTAGAAAACTCTTTGTTGACATATTTCCGTTTCTTTGGCTATGGAGGAAGATTAGTCGATATGTCAGCCGGATTTACAGACAACTTGATTCCCTTAAGCCGGACCTTGTCTTTTATCCCGGTGGCGAGAATTTATCGTATGAACTCGATTTGCCGTCGGTCGTTCCCATCTTTGATTTAATGCATAGGTACGAAAATTTTCCGGAGGTCAGAGAGAGAGCAATTTATCGATCCCGGGAGAAACATTATAAGAACGTCTGTAAATATGCAAAAGTCATTCTCGTTGATTCACGGGTAGGCTTTCAGCATTTGATTGAATGTTACAGTGTCAGGAGAGAAAGGATTCACGTATTACCATACATCGCACCTTCATACATTCGTAGCACAGAAGAGGATGTTGATGTTATACGCAAATACAATTTACCTGAAAAGTATATCTTCTATCCTGCCCAACTGTGGAGACATAAGAACCATGAGGGTTTGTTACATGCGATTGCTCTTCTTCGAGAACAGGATATTCTTGTGAATGCAGTATTTGTTGGTTCTGATAAGAACGCGGGACAAGATATCCGGCAACTAACCAACAAGTTGAATCTTAGGGAACACATATTCTCATTGAATTTTGTTAGTAATGAAGATCTTGTTGCCTTATATCGAAAGGCTGTCGCTCTTGTTATGCCAACCTTCTTCGGCCCTACCAATATTCCACCATTGGAGGCATTTGCTCTTGGATGCCCGGTCATAACATCGAATATCTATGGTATCCCCGAACAGGTGGGTGATGCTGCTTTGCTTGTCGATCCAAATAATCATGGTGATATTGCTGACAAAATAAGAACACTCTGGAATGATGATCGTAAGAGACAAGAATTGATTTGCAAAGGGTATCAAAAAGACATGGAGTCGAATCAGCAACGATTTAGCGCAACATTGGCTTCAATAATAGAGGACACTTTGAATTACTAGTGCCACAACAATTAAGAAATCTTGAATTTCTTCACCGAGGAATACACAAAAAGGCAGTAGTGCCGCCCCAATTAACACCTCAGGTCATCTCCAAACACAATATTACTTATTGGGAGCGGCACTAGAAAGCCGGTTGCCCCCTCTGTTGTTTTCGCAGTATCAGGGGGGATGAAGTAGGATTCTTGATGTGTATTGATGATAATTCAGCACTCGCTGTCTGTGTCTTGCACGTGAAGCTTTGTTTCGGCATGGTGGCATTGGCGTATCCCCCTTGGGTTGAGGTTGAGTGAATGATCCGTCCCAAGATACGGATGCGCCGCTTGTTTTCTACCCGGCCTGTACAGGTCTAGAGTCTATACACCTTATGAAAATAGCTCGTCCGATTATGAAAAGGTCTTTGATATTGTTTCTACTTGTCTTGTATACGCCGATATTTCTAGGAATATTCATGGGTCATGACATAAAATTCAATTTGTTGATTTATGTGACTATGGTATTGCTTGTTCTTTCTGTTGGTACAAAACCGAAACCAAGAAGATATTTTTTAGAAAAGATTAAACCGATTTTTCAATTTTGTATTTTTTTTATTATTCTTTTATTGATACAGTCTTATTATAAAGGAGTAGGGTTACGTTTTACTTTGGACATACTTGTAACATATTCGCTTTCTCTTACCATTGTATTATATCTATCCTGTTA
>Ga0209211_10008492_pt1 | contig 14017 bp, 13 predicted proteins | sample RifGroA2_FD_183992 | JGI IMG/M metagenome (GOLD analysis project Ga0209211, IMG submission 183992) | Groundwater microbial communities from Rifle, Colorado, USA - Groundwater A2 (SPAdes) (version 2) | ecosystem: Environmental > Aquatic > Deep subsurface > Groundwater | place: Rifle, Colorado...
CCACCCGGCATCACGGCGGGCCAGGTAATCATTAACGGGCACCAGATGGACGCCTCTGCCGGTTAGGCAGTTAAGATATAGCGCCGGAGTCGCTGAAAGCGTTTTTCCCTCCCCGGTCTTCTGCTCTGCTATCTTCCCTTCATGGAGGGCAACTGATCCCATGAGTTGGACATCAAAATGCCGTAGCCCGATGGTCTTTTGGGCGGCTGCCCGAACCAACGCGTAAGCTTCTGGCAGAATATCCGTAAGGGTCTGACCGTGGGCCAAGCGCTCTTTCAGCTCAAGGGTCCGCTTGACAAAATCTTTTTCCGTCAGCTTGACCGTATCGCGTTCAACCGCATTTACCCGTTCAACGATCTTTCTGAGTCTCGTAATCTCTTTCTCGTTATTATCAAGAAGCTTCCCGAAGAATTTAAACATGAGCGTATTTTATCACACCGAAGCGGTTGCGCGCGTAAAAAAAGCGGTTACGATACGCTTTGTGGTCGCTGACAGACAAAAAAAGCGTTTGGAGGGCGGCAAAAAGCACATCGGACTTTTCTCCATATTGACGTTCACGAAGGTAATTAATGACAAGAATACCGCGCTCTGACAGTACGCCAGCCAATTGACGAAGGAATTTGACGCTGTACACAAACGACGGGATATCTCTTCCGGAGAACAAATCTACAACAATCATGTCATAGTGCACTTTTTTTGACAGCGTCTCTCCTATAAATTCCCGCGCCTCTTTCTGGACGACCGTGAGATCTGACAGCTCTTTCAGACCAAAATGCTCATACCCAATCGTAATCATCACCGGATCTATGTCAACAGCGGTAATAGGCGAATCGGCAAATAGGTTTCGGAGAATATGGATGACACTCCCACCCGCAGTTCCCAATACAAGAATTTTCCCTACTGCAACCGTCCTATCGATATGAAACTTGGTAAACGCGCCTTCCCAGAGACGGCGAATATACGCTCCTGACTGTCGTGAACCGTCGACGAGCAATTTCGCTTCTCCGCTCTCTTCAATCACCCGAATATCATGATTGAACTCTGTCGTAGTGGACAAAACCAATCGTGGCCAAATATAGGATAGGAATGTCACAGGGTTTGCGGGCGCTATCGCGCGATGAGCTCTCGACCCAGATACGGCTGCAATGCCTTGGGCACTCGTATCGACCCATCCGCCTGCTGATAATTTTCAAGGATCGCGACGAGGATCCTCGGCGAGGCGACTGCGGTGTTATTGAGCGTATGACAAAAAAGCACCTGACCGTCTTTCTTTTTATATCGGATTTTTAACCTTCTGGCTTGAAAGTCGCCCATGACGGAGTTACTCATGGTCTCCCCGTACTCATTCCTTCCTGGCATCCATGTCTCGATATCATACTTTTTTACCTGTGGCTCGCCCATATCACCCGTGCACATGAGAAGCACGCGGTATGGGAGAACAAGGTCCTGCAGTATTTCCTCTGCGTTGGCCAATAACTCTTCATGAAGAGTAAAGGAGTTGTTCATATCGTTCGTTGAGATAATAACTTGTTCAATTTTACTGAATTGATGCACCCGATAAACCCCTTTGGTATCTTTTCCGTAACTTCCTGCTTCTCGACGAAAGCAGGGAGAAAACGCAACAAATTTCTTAGGCAGTTCCTCTTCCTTCAACACTTCATTGGCATAATACGAAGTAACGGGCACCTCGGCAGTTCCGGACAAAAAACGCTCATCATTTTTGAGCTCATAAACATTTGTTCCTCTGCCCCAGGGGAACTCTCCGTTACCAAATAATGTAAACTCGTTGACTAAGCTGGGGGCAATGAGCGGCGTATAGCCTTTTTTGATAAGTTTTTGAAACGTATAAAAAAGCACGGCAAACTCCATCTGCGCTGCTTCGTTTTTGAGGAAATACCCTCGCGGTCCTGAAATTTTTGCACCGCGTTCAAAATCGATTAGATCGAGTGTCTTGGCAAGATCTATGTGGTCTTTCGCCGGAAAGTCGAACTTAGGGAGCTTTCCCCATTTTTTAATCTCAACGTTACCGGTGCTATCTTTCCCCACCGGCACGCTTTTATCCGGCACGTTGGGGACGGTGAGCATAAGCGTATTGAAGTCTTCTTCAACTGTTCGTAGTTCCTGCTCCAACGCCTTCATTTCCTGCTTGAGAGCACGGCCCGCTTGACGGTCCTCTTCTGTGGTCGCCTTTTGGGCCTTATTTCTTTTCGCTCGGATCGCTTCTACTTTCCCGATAAGTTCACGGCGCTTGTCATCTGATGCCAAAAGTCCCGCCCAATCCACCTCTCGGTTTTTATTTATCGCCGCTTGCTTACAAACCTCCAAATTTTCTCTGATAAATTTGATGTCTAACATGGTTACCTCCTATCATACCATCAAAAATCCCCTGGCGATATTCTCGCTAGGGGTCTTATAAAGACGGTACCACCCTAGTTTACTCATTCCAGCTATCACGGGCATACCCGGACTGGTTTGTTACTCCAATCAGCATTGGTAGTTGGAAGCTACCTTAAGCGCTTTTCTTTGGCTTTTCGTTAGTATATACCACCTCGCCCAACCTATGTCAAGGATTGTCGAATAATTGGCTTGAGCTGTTCAAGCGCCCTTATTCGGTGATTGAGTCGCTCGTTTTCTTCGGGTGTCAGTACATCGTGGTTATAAAATTTACCAACCTCCGGCAAATACATAATCGACCGAAACGGAAATCCTTCGAGCCGATCATTGGAAGGTTTAAGTGCTACCACGCCGCGAATTTTTTCTGTCGCTGTATGAATGCGCCCGTCAGGAGACGCAAACGCCAGTACCACTCGCATCTGCATCCCTCGTTTCTTTGATGGAACACCTTCCAGGCGCTTGAGCGTGTATACGATGAGCTCTTCGTCTGTGCTATCGCGGTTCTTATGTATCCATCGTCGAGTTTTGACTCCCGGCTCACCGCCAAGCACATCTATTTCAGCTCCCCCATCATCAGCAAGCGTGGGCAAACCGGATTTGTGACAATAATACTTAGCCTTTAGGATCGCGTTTTCTTCAAACGTTTTTCCTGTCTCTTCCACAATATCGATAATTCCGACATCCTTAAGCCCAATAAGTTCAACGGGAAGATCTCCCAAAAATCGTCTGATTTCAATAAGCTTTCCGGGGTTGGTGGTGGCAATGAGTAGCTTCATAAATCCAAAGTTCAAACATTATTTCTTCAAGATTGAGGAAAATATAAGCACCAATTCATGCGCTTCCTTCCAGTCCGTTCTTAAAGATCGTATTTCTTTGAGGAATTTGAGCTTTGAACTTGATTTGTCATTTGAGCTTAAACATTTGAGCTTATTATAAACCGAGCTCCTCATGATGACGCTGCATTTCAGTAAGAGTAATTTCTATAAATTCATTCAGTGGTATTCCTAATTTTTCTTCACACTGGGCAATCTGGGCCCGGTCCACTGCTTTGGCAAATTCCTTGGTTTTCCATTTCTTCATGATCGATTCAACTGGTAACGATTGAAGCCTACTTTTTGCTTGCCCTTCCGAAGCTCCTAGCGAAGGAGGGTCCGGACGCACTAAGGTCACCGCCACAATAAATCCGGTGAGCTCATCGACCGTCTCGAGCGCCCACTCCATATTCCCCTCAAGCTCAGCTAGACCGGTGTGCTTCGTGTTGTGTGATTGAAATGCGTGGACGAACGGACCTTCTGCAAGTCCTAATTCCTTTAGCCATTCAAGAGTCTTTACTGTATGCTTTTCCGGCGCGTCTTTGGTCTCTTCCCAATCCGCATCATGGAGAATCCCCAATACTTCCCAAGCATCCGGATCTCCTCCGAGTCTCCCGGCAAGCGCGCGCAAGGCAAACCCCACGGCGTAGCAATGCCTTCTGAGGTTCTGGTTTTGCATGTGGGCATGGAGAAGATCGAGGGCTTGCTGACGGCTAATCATAGGCTTTTCTTTATATAGTCTTCAAACTTTTCCAGAGCCTCTGGCATGTTCTCTCTTCCGAATCCAATCCGAAAATGATAATTATCATAGTCATAAACAGTCGATGGCAACAACATAATACCGGTCTCTTTAACCACTCTACCACAAAAAGAAGAGGCTTCTTCTTCAAAAAGAATTCTTGGGAATCCAATCGTACCGGCTTTTGGCCGTACCCAAGTGAACTTGCTAGAAAATTTATCAAAAAAACTGTCAAGCAAACGAAGGTTTTTCTCAATCCTTCTCAAATGAGTGTTAATAATTGCCTCTTTGTTCCTCAAGGCGATGATTGATAAAATTTCACTTGGTGCCGAGCTGCATATAGTCGTATAGTCTTTAAAGATCTTTACTTGCTCCAGCAACTTTTTGTCCCGGGTTGCCAGCCAGCCTATTCTCGCTCCTGCCATACCAAACGTTTTTGACATGCCAAACAGGTCTATCGCCCTATCGTACAAATCACATGCCGCTGGCAGCCTGAATGTAGGATCGTATTCTAACAACCAATACATCGCATCAGAAAAAAGATAAATGTTTTTCTCCTTTGCTAACTCAATTATTTTTCCGAAATCCTCTCGCGACGGCAAATACCCTGTTGGATTATGAGGGAAGTTAATAATAATGAGCTTCGTGTTCGGTCGAACAAGTTTAGCAAGTTCGTCGATGTCAAATTTCCAGTTTTCTGACTCTTTCGGCGTCCATCGGGTAACTTCACAACCGAGACTTTCTACGACTTCATAATGGGATTGATATCCGGGAAAGGTGCAAACGACGTGATCGCCCCTATTCAAAAGAACATTGAGAAGAATAAATATACCTTCTTCCGGGGCAACAATAAGAACGTCTTCTGTGGAAATATTTGTATAAAGCTTTGCTACCTCGACACGCAGCAAGGGGTGACCTTGGGATTCAGTATATCCTAGCTTTAAATTATCCCAAAGGGTTTTTGATTCTTCGTCGGCCCGACGTACTAACTCTTTCTGTGACAAACCGTCGCAATCAGAACTACAAAGAAGGTACTTTGCAGAAAATTCATAAGGGGCAAAGTATCGCTCAAGTTTAAATGGTTTTATTCTCATAACGAGTTTACACATCCGATGTGTAAAGCTAGAAAGCTAGAGTTTTTTCGGAATAAAAAATTCCGTTTGTATATTATCTGGATCTCGAAACGCCACGTACGGATACTTTCCCGCAAATCGTTCAAGTCCTGCGTTTTTAACGCCCATCTTGCTTAATCGCTCAATTACTTGTTGCAATTCCTTTAATGTTAGGAGCTTAAATGCTATATGATCCAAGCCTATCCTACGTTCATCAAAACGATCTTTTACATGCTGTTTTTTCCACTGCGCAAACCAACAGGGAATCCCGACTTTCAGCAAACTAAAAGAAAATTTATTATCCATTGGTAACTGCGTGGAGAATAACTTTTCGTAAAAGGACTTCGTCTTTTGAATATTAGACACTGTTAAAGTAATATGTGCTAGGCCGTATCCTTTTTTCATTTTTCTGGCCGAAGTGTGGGGAATGGGACAACTTCTTTTATAGACTTCGCATTGGTGAGCAGCATGACGAGCCGATCCACTCCAATCGCGATGCCGCACGTAGGAGGGAAGCCGTGCTCAATCGCCTCAAGATAGTCATCATCTGTCTGATGGACTTCCTCAACCCCAGCCTTTTCGCGCTTCTTTTCCTCGATAAACCTCTTTCTTAAATCAACGGGGTCATTAAGCTCTGTGTAATTATTACCAAGCTCTGAGCCAAACGCAAACATTTCAAAGCGCTGAGTAAACCTCGGATCATCGCATTTTTTAGCAAGCGGCGAGGTCTCAATAGGATAATCGTAGACAATCGTCGGCTGGATGAGCTTAGCTTCCACTGCCTCTTCAAAAACGAATGCGATGCACTCACCGATGCTGAGCATTTTCTTAAGCTCAGTAAATTTTTCTTCCGGGATTCCGTCCATGTGTTGAATCGCTTCCTTCGCTTCCTCAACGGTCTTCCAATCTAACGTGTCCACGCCAGTATACCGAGATATAGCTTCCACCATCCGGAGTCGAGGCCATGGGCATTTCACATCCATGACAACTCCTTGGTATTCAAATGTTGACTTACCCAATGCCTGCCTTGCGACGTATTCAATAATTTCTTCAATAATATCCATGCCGTACGTATAGTCCTGATACGCGATCTGAGCTTCAAACATGGTAAACTCCGGATTGTGGTCGCTATCTACGCCTTCGTTGCGAAATACCTTTGTAATTTCAAACACTTTTTCTAGTCCACCCACTATCAATCGTTTCAGGTACATTTCATCAGATATTCGAAGATATAAATCCGTCTCCAACTCGTTATGGTGCGTGACAAACGGTTTCGCTAACCCTCCGCCATAGACCGGCTGGAGAGTGGGTGTTTCCACTTCTAAAAATCCTCTATCGGTGAGGAAATCTCGGATCGCATCTACGATACGACTGCGCACAACAAACCGAGTCCTGACCTCAGGGTTGAGAATCATGTCTAGGTACCGCTTCCTGAATCGCTCTTCTACGTCTTTGAACCCGTGCCATTGATCCGGCAAGGGAAGAAGCGTTTTGGTAAGCATCTGAAGATCTGTCGCGAATACTGAAATTTCTCCTGCCTGTGTCTTCCCGACCGCACCCGTCACGGAAACAAAATCACTTATATCCAGAAGCTCCACTACTTGATATGCCGTCGGCACACACGCATCAGCCTTCACCACAGTCTGCATTCTCCCTGTCTCATCCGCCAGATCGAGAAAAAATATTTTCCCATGTCCACGTATACCCATGACACGACCAGCCACAGTCACATCTTTCCCATCCATCGTGAGAGCTTGTTTGACAGTATGACTGCGTCGAACAGTCGAGGGGTAGGGATTTACCCCTAGCTTTTTGAGGGCTTCAAGTTTTTCCATCCGTACTTTTCTGAGTTCATCAATAGTCGCCATAAAAGTATTATATATCGTTTATAAGCTATGTGCTTTACCTTTCTGTTACCAATGCATAAACTACATCCGCTAAACGTACGAGATCATTCATGTGAATTCGTTCATCAGGCGTATGTCCATCAAGACTACCGTCTGCAATATTGAGCATTAAAATGCCGTGTTCAGCAAAAATATTTGCCTCATAACACCCCCAGGAATCTATAAGATGTGGCGTTATCCCAAACAATTTAAGCATAGATATGGTATGCGAAATAAAGTCACCTTTTGGATCAAACTGAAACCCACTATTTTCCCGAGTGATACGGATTTCTGCCTTCGCACCAGACTCATGAGAAGCACGTTCAAATAGTGTCACTAATTGGCCAGAATAGGTCTCAAGCTCTTCTTCATCTCTACTTCTAATTTCACCGCTAACTAACGCCTCTCCCGGAATAGTATTGACAACATCTCCTACACGAATAGTGCCAACATTTAGTATCGTTTTTTCTGTCAGTCTGCCAAGCTGAACGCCCTTCAACGCTTGACCTAATATGGGCACAACATTTACGGCATCCTGAGGACGTGAAGCATGTGCAGGACGACCGGATATCTTTGCATCAAAACGGTTATAAAATGGAGACGAAATGATCATGTCTCCAAATTCTCGACCAGACGCATCAAAAATATAACCTTGCTTGGCCGATATCCTACTGTAGTCTAATCCATGCGCGCCGTGATTTCCAGATTCCTCTGAAACTGTAAAGACTATTTCCAACGGATGATTATTTTGAAAATTATTAGAAGCTAATCGTTCAACTGCAGAAAGAATTGCGGCCACAGCAGTTTTATTATCGGCGCCTAATATAGTAGGTCCGCTTGATCGTATCCACCCTGCCTCGTCAATGAGAGGAACTATGCCTCTTCCCGGTTCAACTGTATCCAAATGGGCGTTAAGTAAATACGTTTCTTTACTCGTATCACCAGGAGTCTTCGCAATAACGTTTCCTTCGCGATCAATCTCACAAGAAACACCTATCTGCCCTAGCCTATCTGAAACATATTGCGCCATAGCGCTCTCGTGTCCAGTCGGACTGTCAATTTGAACTATCTCCAAAAATGTAGAAATAACTCTTTCTGTGTCTGCCATAAAATTGTCTCCTTTTACCAGTAAAAAACCCCTCCTTGGAGGGGTTCGTAGTAGATAAAAAAATATTAAACCACGATTATAGTCTCCTCCTTAGAAAGGTTTGTTTCTTGCTGTTTTTAGCTAATTGGGATATTTGCATTGTATTCATGACCAAATCATCATATAACAAACTTATTCAATATGCAAGATCTTATAGAGAATTTTGCCCGCCGGGGCCTCTACTTCCACTGATTCTCCGGACTTTTTACCCATGAGCGCTTTACCAAGCGGCGACTCATGAGATATTTTTTTCTCTTTCGGATTAGCTTCCCACTCACCTACTACGGTATATATATCACGTTTCCCATTGATATGGAGCGTCACTTTGCAGCCGATATCCACGTGTGTTTTCCCGTGATTCGTGACTATTTTGGCGGTATGAAGTATTTCCTCAAGCTCGGCGATTCTGCCGTCTATAAACGCAAGATCCTGTTTGGCAGCCGCATATTCGCTATTCTCTGATAAGTCGCCTAAACCCCGAGCATCCGAGAGCCTCGCCACGGCCTCCGGCCGTTTTTTGTTCACGAGCTCGTCGTACTCTGCCTTTAACTGTTCAAGTCCTTCTTTTGTAAGCACCATTTTGTGATGTGGATCCATAGTGTTAATTGTTTCTACTTTTTTTACTAGTCTTCTTGCCTTCCCGCCTATCCCATTAGATTGCTCGCTGTTTCCGAAGCTTCCAGCTTCGCGTCACAGTGTCGCATCTAAGGGATTGATGGTTACTAAGCTCGTGAATATGAATTCACTCGCTAAGTAACACATCAAAAAAAACCTCCCCTATCGGTTGTCAAGGGAGCGAGCAGTCTAATAAATTCCATTCGACAGCGCCGTTTCGTGCGCTATCTTACAAGGAAAAGTGTACAGAATTTGTCTTGCCTTGTCAAGCACGAATTGGTAGAATCAAAGCTGACGTAAAAGCATGTACTGCACGTATATACTCCAAAGTAAAAAGGACGACAAATATTACATCGGAAGTACTGACAATCTGGTTAAGAGATTAAAACGACATAATAAAGGTCATTCTCGCTATACAAAAGGAAGAGGACCTTTCTTGTTGATTTATAAAGAAGTTTATCGCACTAGATCGGAGGCAAAAAAACGAGAATACTACTTAAAGTCTCTAAAAAATCGTGGTGCGATAGGAAAAATTATTAAGGACGCCGTGTTCGTCTAGTGGCCCAGGACGGTTGGTTCTCAACCAACAAATCACCGGTTCGAATCCGGTACACGGCACTATATAACGCCGCGTTCGTTCCCGATGGTAGTTTCCATCGGGATCCCGCACGAATGGAATTCGTCGGGACTATCGGTTAGGACGTTAGATTCTCAATCTAGCAAGAAGGGTTCGACTCCCTTACGCGCTACTTAGGACTTTATGTCTTCACGACAGGAATATCCATTTCTTAACTTCTCCTACGAAGAAAGCTCACTAATACATTTAGGGCTTATTGATGTCGATGATATAGCCCATAGATATGTTATTCCTGGCCATGATGGATTGTATTTGAGAATGGGCTGTGAAATTCGACCAGAAATAGAGGGGGTTGCTGCAGAAGAGTGGACTCGAAAGTACGAAGCTCTTGACCCTATTTTTACAAGCGCATTGGCTCTTGAAGAAAAATTTCCGCCAGCTACACTCGGTTCAGGAACACCGTTGGTTTTACGCCCTCAAGGATTCGCGTTGGGAATTACAGCAGCCCATCTCCAGCTTCCATCGAACATCGGCGGTCTGTTTACCCCATTCATGTTTCGAAGAGAAGGAACAATATGGACTGAGCTTAGTGGTGTTCATTCTCAACTAGCACCGAAAGTAGCACCGGGTTCTCGAATGCGCCTTGTGCTAGAAATCAAAAATGACACTACCGACACAGTAAGACTCTATCCACAAAATTCCTATGCAAAACTACAACTCGTCCCTTTCAGTGAACCGGCTGAACCCTACGCTGGGCAGTACGTAAGACAAGAATGGATAAGACTGCCACAACTCGGCCCGCACGTTTTAGATTAGCCCCAGCGAGTGGTATTTGCCGTGTGACTGCGTCTTAGTAACAATTAATAAAGCCGACTGCAAGCTCGATATCCGTATAGAATCCCCGAGTTTAAATGAGCCTAGAAGCTGGTTCCAACACGGAATCATTTGGAGTACTAATGGCAAATCGGGACTTGAGGCCTAGCCCCGACGAATTCAATTCGTGCGGATACGAAGGCTCGAATGGTATTCCTCAAAAGTAGATTTAGGAGAGAACAATTACGTCTATCCCTCAAACGAACACTTCTCAAGTGTGGTTTGTAATTTCTAAAAAAACTGGGTCTCGGAGGCGCCCTTGACCCACATCAACGCGGCGGCGCGAATATCATCGCAACGAGGGGTCAGGTGTACCAAAAAATCTTCCCAATGGCTTAACCACTTTTGAAACATTGCCGAGAAGTCTACCCATTTTCCATACTGGTCCACCTTCATAGAAGGCTACACGTTCAGCAGGAATTCTCGTCGTAGTTTTTTCTAATCCGCCACAAAGGATACCGAACACATCTTCTAATATTTCAGGTTCTTCAAGAGCTTGGCGAATAAATTGCTTTCCTTCCTTACGAGGTACAAACGAAAGCAAATCATACCGAGTAATTGGACCACGTTGATCGATAATGTTTTTCGCACTCCATTTTGTGTGATATTGAAAAATCATATGTGACGGATCACGCTTCCAGCGTTTTATTCCTGATGTATAATCGCGTCCTAACGTGCTAAATAAGACAAAAATATTTGGATTCGGTTTATCTCTAAAATTTGTCTCTTCAGCTATTTTTGTTGTTAGACCAAAGCCCTGTCCAAGATAATCAGTTATTCTATCTATCATTTTCGCTGGCGAATGACCATTAAGAGAATAAAATCTTTGATCACCCCCTATATGATTTACTCCTCCCATCATATGATCACCACGAGGCAACTCCCCAAAAACATGTAGCTCACCTTTAGATCGAAATATGCCTGCCCACTCTATAGCGTTTTTCCTTTCAAGTGGTAGACTATTTTCGCGAAGGTTTTGTATACCATCAGCAATGATTGCCCCATTTTTGTAAAGATAAATTCCGCTACACACAACGCCTACAACAATAGCTGCATCTCGAACAAATGACAATTTTGCTTTCCTATACAGTTTATCTGCGATTGCTTGCTCTATATTATCTTGTTCATTTTTCGGTAATGCGCCATGTACCTTTTCGTATTTTGCAAGATATTGTTTATACCGGCCCTCTAGAGTGAGATGTGTTTCAAGCACTGATTTGAACTTAGATGTGATAGTGTGAGCTTTGTCTGGTAAATTTAGCTGAATGGGTATTTCGGACATATTGATGACCATATTCTAAGCTACACAAACTCATTAACACAACTGAGCCGCCTTTAAAAACGTTCCAATTTTTTCCCAACACCTGTACATAAATGGGTTCGCTGCAGTACCAAAGCACAGCTCTGTACAGGACGCCACGTACCAAACTTCGTTCTCGTACTGTGGCGAATCCCTCTGGCGGTACTTATACTCCCTTGATACAATCTCCCCATGCACCCCTTCCATCGGGAAAAAGCGCTCCCACGCCGATCACTAAAAAAGCTCATAAGTCTCCTTATTATTGCGACGGGATTCATATTGACCATACCCATCATGTTCATTCGGTTTCGCCCATCCCAAGCTATTATCTCGCCGTTGCCGGATGAAAAAACCAGCAAACAGACGACGACGAGGCAATTATTTCAAAAAAAGAAGGACCCATCAGATCTACGGAAAAAAATCCAAGAAACGGTAAACAACCGATGGAAAAATTACTCCGTGTATGTCAAGGATTTTTCTACAGACTTTATTATGGACATTAATGAAATGGTTATCTTCACTGCCGCTTCCGTAAACAAAGTTCCTATTATCGCAGCACTGTATTACTACGCGGGGAAAGGCGAGATAGACCTGGACGAGCGCGTGACGGTCCAACCCGACGAAATACAGGACTTTGGCACGGGATCCCTCCGGTACGAATCTCCCGGCAGCGTCTATTCGCTGAAAACCCTTGCCAAACTCATGATTGGACAAAGCGATAACACGGCAGCGTACATACTGGCAAACCACGTCATCGGGGTAGACAAAATTCAAACACTTATAAACAGCTGGGGCCTGACCCAGACGGATATCGTCAACAACAAAACGTCAAATAAAGACATGGAGCTCCTTTTTGAAAAAATATATACGGGTCAACTGACCAGTCCCAGCTCCACACAGGAAATGCTTGCATTCTTCAAGCACACGGACTTTGAAGATCGTATTCCCGCACTCTTGCCGGAGGAAACATCCGTATACCACAAAATCGGCAATGAGATAGGAGTCCTCCATGATGTAGGCATCGTTGAACAATCACCGCTTGTGTATTTCATCGGCATCCTCTCAAGCGACATAACCGATGATAAGGAGTCCGCCCAGATCGCCGCAGAAATATCCAAAGCAGTGTATGAGTATCTGAAATGACCGGTGTTACGCGGTAAGGCGCGCCGGCCCAGGAGTAACTGACAGGGGATGTTCCACAAGAATTGGCTTGGCGAGGGCGACCTTTAGCACTTCATCCATGTGCTCGACAAAGTGAAACGACAAGTCAGTCAACACGCTTTTGGGTATATCTTCTAAGTCTTTTTTGTTGTTTTTTGGCAAAATTACTTTTTTGATACCGGCCCGATGCGCGGCGATTATTTTTTCTTTTACACCGCCAATTTCAAGTACTCTGCCGCGAAGCGTAATCTCACCCGTCATCGCTACGATCCTGCGGACGGGAATCTTAGTAAGAGCAGAAACCAGAGCGGTACAGATTGCGGCCCCTGCCGACGGCCCATCCTTGGGTACTGCTCCCTCGGGGACGTGAATGTGGATATCGAGTTTTTGAAAAAATTTCTCCGGCAACCCGAGCGTTCGCCACCTACTCCTGACATACGAAAACGCTGCCTGTCCGGATTCCTTCATGACGTCGCCTAGTTGCCCGGTAAGGGTGAGGCTGCCTTTGCCCGGCATGAGCGCAACTTCAATAAATAAGATGTCTCCACCTGCCTCTGTCCATGCCAGTCCCGTTGACATCCCGACCTCGTCGTTTTTTTCGGCAAGGTATGAGGTATATTTGTACGGACCTAAATATTGGTGCAGATCCCTCGTGTCGACTCTCCAGTGTTTCACGTTTTCGCGATCGACATCGGCGATTCTTTTCGCGATTTTTCTGAAAAGTTTTGCAATTTCTCTCTCGAGATTCCGTACACCAGCCTCACGGGTATATCGCCGTATAATTTCATAGACGGCATCATCAGTAAGCTTTACCACCCCATCGGGTATGCCGTGAATAACGCGCTGTTTTTCAAAAAGGAAGTCACGGGCGATATGAAACTTTTCCTCCTCAGTATAACCCGGAAAATGGATGACTTCGAGCCTGTCTCGAAGCGCCGGGGGTATAGTATCAAGCACGTTGCACGTGGTAATAAAAAACACGTCCGAGAGATCAAATGAAACTTCCAGGTAGTGATCAGAAAACGCAAAGTTCTGTTCAGGGTCAAGCGCCTCAAGAAGTGCGGCCGACGGGTCACCTCGAAAATCAGTACCAACTTTGTCGATTTCATCAAGCATAAATACCGGATTTTTTGTCCCTGCCTGTTTAATGCCTTGTATAATTCTCCCCGGCAGTGCTCCGACGTACGTACGCCTATGCCCGCGGATTTCCGCTTCATCACGGATTCCTCCAAGAGACATCTTTACAAATTTTCTCCCGAGGGAACGGGCGATAGATTTGCCTATCGAGGTTTTTCCAACTCCCGGTGGGCCCACAAAACACAGGATGGTTGGCGCGGATTTATCGTTCTTTTTCCTGGGGTCAGATGCGGGCTTCTCTTTCGTGTCGACTTTTTGCTCTGG
>Ga0209211_10008500_pt1 | contig 14008 bp, 6 predicted proteins | sample RifGroA2_FD_183992 | JGI IMG/M metagenome (GOLD analysis project Ga0209211, IMG submission 183992) | Groundwater microbial communities from Rifle, Colorado, USA - Groundwater A2 (SPAdes) (version 2) | ecosystem: Environmental > Aquatic > Deep subsurface > Groundwater | place: Rifle, Colorado...
GCTTGGGAAGACGGCCGTAATGGAAAAAAGGACATTTATGCGCAGAGAATAGATGCAAATGGAGAAATTGTATGGTTAGGCTCACCAAATGGAGTTGCCGTTTGTACATCATCAGATTACCGGAATACCCCCACAATAACAAGCGATGGTACTGGCGGGGCTATTATTGCCTGGTATTACTGGAGTGGCGCCAGTAATGACATTTACGCTCAGAGAATAAATGCACTCGGAGAAGTTCAATGGGCAGCAAATGGACTTCCTGTTTGCACACACGCAAATTACCAACGTAACCCCACAATAACGAGTGATGGAAGTGGCGGGGCTATTATTACCTGGTATGATGACCGGAATGGAATTTATGATATTTATGCTCAGAGAATAGATGCTAGTGGCGAAACTCAATGGGGAATAGCTTCAGCAGGTGGACTTCCTGTTTGCACAGAAACAAGCAGGCAAGATAATCCCACAATAACGATTGATGGTAGTGGCGGGGCTATTATTACCTGGTTTGATGGCCGTGCTGGTAATAACGACATTTACGCTCAGAGAATAAATTCAAGCGGCGTAGCTCAATGGATAGCAAATGGACTTGCTGTTTGCACACTTACAAGCGATCAATATTCCCCGGATATTTCAAGTGATGGTAGTGGTGGGGCTATTATTACCTGGAATGACGCACGTAATAGTACTTTTTATGACATTTATGCTCAGAGAATAAATTCAAGTGGTGCACCTCAATGGACAGCAGATGGAATTGCTATTTCCACAGTAGGAGGAAAGGCTAACCTCCCCGTAATTACAGGTGATGCAAGTGGTGGGATTATTGCTTGGCAAGATAGTCGAAATGGTATTCTTGACATCTACGCATCAAAAGCATCTCCAGATGGTGTTTTACCTGTAGAGTTAACAACTTTTACTGCAGATATTTTCAAAAATAAAGTTACACTCAACTGGCAGACAGCAACCGAAGTAAAGAATTATGGATTTGATGTAGAACGAACTCTCGTACATTCAACAAAATGGCAAAAGATTGGTTTTGTACAAGGCAACGGTAACAGCAATTCACCAAAAGAATATTCTTTTACTGATCCATCCGTAACTTCCGGAAGTTATGCGTACCGGCTTAAACAACTTGACAATGACGGCAAATATGAATACAGTAAAGAAGTAGAAATAGATTTAAGAATTCCAGTTGAGTTCTCATTACATCAGAATTATCCAAACCCATTTAATCCTGCAACAATAATAAGTTACCAAATACCAGTCAGCGGAAAAGTTTCTCTAAGAGTATTTGATATGCTCGGAAGAGAAATAGCAACATTGGTGGATGAAGTAAAAGAAGCCGGTACGTACAATGTTTCCTTCGATGGAAAATCATTTGCAAGCGGCACCTACTTCTACAGATTCCAGTCAGGGAATTTTGTTAAAATTAATAAGATGATATTGATGAAATAACAATAAATATGACGAATCTAAATGAACAAATTTAAAACTATTAAAAAGCTGGGTTGAAGAACAAAACTTCAATTATTATCAGGAACGGCGAAATAATGTAATGGAAATAATTCTCAATAATATAAACTCATTAAACGAAGGAGGTTAATGTGAAAAAAAATAATTTGATTATACAAATCAGAAATCATTCAAGTTATCACAAACTATCAAGTGAAACTTGACAACTAAAAACAAATTCACCAGCAATCTTGGTGTTGGCTCAAAAAAAATCAAAAAGGATACACACAATGAAAACAAAACTATTCATCTTTTTATTGATAGCTATACTCAGCACAGCTAGTTACAGTCAGAGTATTACTAACACTCTAGGCGCAAGCGGCTCATTTATTATTAAAGATGGCGCGAACACATTTTTCACTCTCGCTCAATCGACAGGGTACGTAACATTAAATAAGAGTATGTCTTTGCCATACACTACCGGCACAACGATTGGAGTTATGTATAAAGGGGCTCAGAAATTTATTCATGATTATCCGGGAACATCTGCGGTAAACACATTTGTAGGGTTAGATGCAGGTAATTTTACGTTGACTGGGAGTTTTAATTCAGCGTTTGGGGCATCTTCTCTTACAAGCAACACATCAGGCCACCGTAATTCTGCGTTTGGGACATCTGCTCTTCAAAGCAATACAACAGGGTACGAAAATTCAGCATTTGGAGAGATTGCCCTTTACGCCAACACAGAAGGACACAGTAATTCAGCCTTAGGAGAGTCTGCGCTTACCCAAAATTCAACTGGGAATAATAATTCAGCTTTTGGTTATTATGCAGGTCAAACAGTTACCACAGGTTCAAATCTTACTTTAATTGGATATAATGCTCAGCCGAGCTCAGGTTCAACAACAAATGAGATGACACTTGGAAGTGGCATTTCTACACTTCGATGTGGGACTACAAGTATTACCTCTACATCCGATGCAAGAGACAAAAAGAATATAAAGGATTTACAGCTCGGAATAGATTTTTTAATGAAGTTAAAACCTCGCATTTTTAACTGGGATAGAAGAGAATGGTATGATAAGAATACATCAGACGGCAGCAAAATGCAGAAGACTCCAACCGCAGGCTTTATAGCGCAAGAACTTGATACCGTGCAGATGAGCTCAAATGCAGAATGGCTCAATCTTGTGTTGAAATCTAATCCAAATAAATTAGAGGCAACAGCTGGTAATCTTCTTCCGATCATCGTTAAAGCAATCCAGGATTTGAAAAAAGAAAATGATCAGTTAAAGGTAATAAATGAAGTCGCTCAAGTCATTAATGAGAAGTTAAAAACTACTACTGTTGAACTCAATGCAAGGCTAACCAAATTTGAGAAGATGCAATCTCAATTAGTTGCAGACATTGAAAAGCTTAAAGCTAATAACGATGAAACTACCAAAGTGAGTCTGGGAACAAAATGAAAACGATAATATTTTATTTGTTAACAATCGGGACTTCATCGTTGCTTTATTGTCAGAGCAGTATAGTTTATGGTACTAGTACTAACATTGATGTCGGCACAGGTGCTGATGTTAGTGCTGGTACAATTACCGTCAATGGCACTTATTCCGGTGGTGGAACATTTAATAATGGTGCTTTGCCGGTTGAATTAGTTTCCTTTAATGCCATTGTTGTAAAAGATAAAATAGAGTTAAACTGGAAAACCGCAACTGAACTTAATAATTACGGATTTGAAATTGAACGCGCCTCGGCTTCACTCAGCATGACATGGCAAAAAATTGGTTTTGTTCAGGGAAACGGCAATAGCAATTCACCAAAAGAATATAGTTTTACTGATCCATCAGTAACTTCCGGGAGTTATGCTTACCGGCTTAAACAAATGGACAATGACGGAACATTCAAATACAGCGATATGGTTGAAGTTACAGTTAATCATATTCCAAACGATTATTCTCTAAATCAAAATTATCCTAATCCCTTTAACCCTTCCACAACAATAGCATATGATATTCCTAAAACAAGTTTAGTGAGAATTAGTGTTTATGATATTCTCGGGAAAGAGATAAAGTTATTAGTAAACACAGAGAAAAATTCCGGTCATTATGAAATTATTTTCGATGCGAAGGAATTAGCCGGCGGAATCTATTACTATTCAATTAGAACCGGAGAATTTTCTCAAAGTAAAAAAATGATTCTTTTAAAATAAATGATACCAATTGAACTACTTATTCAGTTAATAACGAAACGATCAAGTGATGTTGAAAATCAAGAGAGATCAAAATGAAAAAAAATTATGATGCGTCTGGATCAATGACTTCCCCATTATTTAAAGACAAAGAATTAATTCAGACTAACCGTGAAGCATTCTCAATTACAAAATTGAAGGACGGAATAAAAACGATGACTAAGCTAAAATTTATTACAACTCTATTTTTATTTATCATTTTGTTCGGCAGCACCGCAAATGCCCAATGGGTATCCACAGGTTTGGCTAACGGTACTGTGAATATCGTCTTTGGTAATGGGACTAACCTTTTCGCTGGACTAACAAACGGCGCTCTCATTTCCACAGACAACGGTTCAAGCTGGAATTATACCAGTATCAGCGCTACTTTTTCTGTTTGGTCTTTCGCCGTAAACGGAACAGACATTTTTGCGGGAACTACCGGCGGACTTTTTCGTTCCACCGACAACGGATTAACTTGGAATGCTGTTAATTCCGGTATGCCGTTAGTTCAATCTTTCGCAGTTATCGGAACTACTTTTTTTGCGGGAACCGAAGGCGGTGGCGTTTACTTTACTACAGATAACGGAACAAACTGGACTCAAGTAAATACCGGTTTAACAAACCTTCAAGTTCGCGCTCTTATTTCAAGCGGAACAAAACTTTTTGCAGGAACTCTTGACGGAGTTTTCCTCTCCACCGACAATGGATCAAACTGGACTCAGCTAAATACCGGTTTATCAAATCTTGATGTACGCGGTTTTGCCGTTTTAGGAACAAATATTTTTGCAGGAACAAACGGCGGTATTTTTCGATCTGATATCAACACAATTAACTGGACAAATGTAGCCGGCGGACTCGTTCGTGGTTTTGCCGTAACTTGCGGGACAGACATTTATGCAGGTGGTTGGTATAACGGAGGTGGTGTTGCCCGTTCTACTGATAATGGAACGACATGGACTTCTTACAATACCGGTTTAACTACCTCTACTGTCCCAACCCTAACTGTATATGGATCAAATATTTTTGCGGGAACCTGGAACGGTGGGGTTTTTAGTTCGCCAACTGACTGCACAACTATTGATAGTACATCTTCAATTTGTGGAATAAAATTTAACGACTTAAACGGAAATGGTGTACAAGACACTGGCGAAATGGGTCTCGCAAATTGGATAATTAATCTTAAGTATCAGAATGCCGCAGGTTTCATCACCTTAACAGATACAACTGACGCAAATGGAAATTATTGTTTTAACGATTTGCAGCCTGGCGGAACATATACTGTTTTTGAAACCAATCAAAGCGGATGGCAGCAAACTTCTCCCCCAACTCCTGGAACATATACAATTCCACTTACATCAGGAGAACATAGAGATTCCATTAATTTCGGAAACAAGTTGCTTCCTGTAGTCGGCTCTATTTGCGGAATAAAGTTTAATGACTTAAACGGAAATGGTGTACAAGACACTGGCGAAATGGGTCTCGCAAATTGGATAATCAATCTTAAGTTCCAGAATGCAGCAGGTTTCATCACCTTAACAGATACAACAGACGCAAATGGCAATTATTGTTTTAACGATTTGCAGCCAGGCGGAACTTATACCGTTTTTGAAACAAACCAAAGCGGATGGCAGCAAACTTCTCCCCCATCACCTGGAACTTATACAATTCCACTTGCATCTGGTGAGCATAGAGATTCTATCAACTTCGGAAACAAACAACTTCCCGTAGTCGGTTCTATTTGTGGAATCAAATTTAATGATCTGAATGGAAACGGTGTTCAAGATTCAGGAGAACTTGGGCTCGCGAATTGGGAAATTAATTTGAAATACCAAAATGCCGCAGGCTTCATAACAATTACTGATACAACAGACGCAAACGGTAATTATTGTTTTAACGATTTGCAACCCGGCGGAACTTATACCGTTTTTGAAACGAACCAAAGCGGATGGCAGCAAACTTCTCCCCCATCACCCGGAACTTATACAATCCCTCTTACTTCGGGCGAACACAAAGATTCAATTAACTTCGGAAACAAACAGCTTCCGGTAGTTGGCTCTATCTGTGGAATTAAGTTCAACGACTTAAACGGAAATGGTGTGCAAGACGCAGGTGAAGCAGGTCTCGCAAATTGGATCATTAATCTTAAGTTTCAGAATGCAGCAGGTTTCATTACATTAACAGATACAACAGACGCAAACGGAAATTATTGTTTCAACGATTTGCAGCCTGGCGGGACTTATACCGTTTTTGAAACCAATCAAAGCGGATGGCAGCAAACTTCTCCCCCATCACCTGGAACTTATACAATTCCACTTGCATCTGGTGAGCATAGAGATTCTATCAACTTCGGAAACAAGTTGCTTCCTGTCGTCGGTTCTATTTGCGGAATAAAGTTTAATGATCTGAATGGGAATGGAGTGCAAGACACCGGTGAAGTAGGTCTCGCAAATTGGATAATCAATCTTAAATTCCAAAATGCGGCAGGCTTCATAACCATCACTGATACAACCGACGCAAACGGAAATTATTGTTTTAACGATTTGCAGCCTGGAGGAACTTATACGGTTTTTGAAACTAACCAAAGTGGATGGCAGCAAACTTCTCCCCCATCTCCTGGAACTTATACAATTCCACTCACATCAGGTGAACACAGAGACTCTGTCAACTTCGGAAACAAGTTGCTTCCTGTTGTAGGTTCAATTTGCGGAATAAAGTTTAATGATCTGAATGGAAATGGAGTGCAAGACACTGGTGAATTGGGTCTCGCAAATTGGATAATCAATCTTAAGTTCCAGAATGCAGCAGGTTTCATCACATTAACAGATACAACAGACGCGAACGGTAATTATTGTTTTAATGATTTACAGCCTGGCGGAACTTATACTGTTTTTGAAACAAATCAAAGCGGGTGGACCCAAACATTTCCATTATCACCAGGAACATATTCAATTCCTCTGACTTCTGGAGAGCATAGAGATTCTATCAACTTCGGAAATCAACTTTCAACTGTTGGTAGCATATGTGATTCACTCCATGCAACAGTTACTAAAAATGTTATAGGCGATTGCTGCTGGAGTATAAGCCTCATCCAGCCTTCAAATACAAATGGAATAACCGGAATTCAGTTTTTGCCGTTATCTCCAAACACATTTGCTCTTGGCAGTTCACAACTCGGAAGTAATTATTCAAGCGGATGGTTGTTTGTAACGAACACCACAAATCAATTTACGGTTAAGAGATTAACTGGAAATGTTCCGTCGGGTTCATTGCCCAATTTCTTTAATTTCTGTATGAATAATTTATCAAGTCCCCAGTTTGTAGTTGTAAACTGGTTGGATGTTGACAATGGAGTCGTTTGTTCAGACACCGTAACGCTGGATTGTGAAATTCCATGCGTTACCTTTAACAGTGATACCGTTATTTGCAACACGAATGATTACACACTGCAATATACTTTTACAAATAATGCAACGTATGCTGTTAACAAAATTGAAGTTATTCAAACCGTTCCAGCAGGCATAACAGTTACGCCATCAACAATGATAATTCCTCCGGTCAATCCGGGACAAAGTTCGGGAGTGCTATCTTTCACCATCAGTGGAGCTTTACCGAATACGACGATTGCGGTACATTTCAGATTCACAAGTTCCGATAGTTGCTGTTTTTGTACCGACATCTTATATGTTACTACTCCATCATGTATGTGTGAAGAGGTTGGGGCCTCGCTGAATGAGGATACCGACAACTGTAGTGATACTCTAAATATCTCTAATAGTTTTTCTGGAAATTATTTTACTCAGATCAATTTAACCGCTTTGCCAAGTGGAACGATCTTCAGCAACTGGAATACAAATACTTCAGCCAATTGGTATTCGTTGAACACATTCGCCGCTAACACCATTCATCTTGTTAATATTGGAAGTGGATTTATTCCATCAGGGAATTCTAACGGAATTCTCGATTTTGTCTTATCCGGTTACACTACTTCCACGCAGAAAATTGTAGTTGAATGGATTAGAAATGATTCCGTGAAATGTGTGGATACTTTAATTACTCACTGCGTTCCCCCTCCTCCAACGATGTATTGCACACAATTGATAGATGATTCGTTGGTTTGTCTGCCAAACGGAACATTCCAATATAAATTCAAAGTAAAAAACAACTCAACGGATTCAACTACCGGATTTCAGTTGAATGCTATTTCTCCTTCTTCTATGACCTTTAGTCCGAGTAATTTTAATAATGTTACAATCGGACCATCAATGATTTCGGCAGAACAAACTGTCATCATCAGTGGAATTGGTGCGAACACTCCATTCTGTTTTGACATCGCCCTTTTCAAGCACATAATGCAAGGCGATACGCTCTATAGCTGGTGCTGCCATAGCGATACCGTTTGCAACATAACACCAAACTGTGGTCCAAAAGATTCTGCTGAAGCATGTATAGAATGGAATCTTTTAAACGATCAGTTAGTAACTTCTACCAACGGAAATATTGCTGGAACTTCAGAATCTATTAGTCCCGGATCATCCTCACCATTTATGGGAATCTTACCTCCTTACACAAGTAACGGTCAAAGACTATTTGTGTTGGGCGGCTGGCCGGTTGGTTCTTTAGACCTAAATCGCTTTATTGAATTCAAAGTTGGACCTAATTTAGGAAATAGTTTTACGGTCAATAGTGTTTCTTTTAATTTTGGCGACAATCCTCAAACGATCAATTACAACATCATTAATTCTCAAGTATTTTACTCGACAAATAATTTTTCAAGCAGCGCCGCATTGGGAGGTACTTTAGCTTACTTAAACACAACGATGTCAACATTTGCTCTATCGGGTTTAAATATCTTCGTTGGCAATGGGCAGACTTTTTCATTAAGGATCTACCCATATGCGCCAACCGGAAGTGTTACTGCAACGGTTTCTCTTGCTATCCATAATAACGTTGTTATTTGCGGTACAACATCTCGCGTAGTTGGTCTTGAAGGGCAAAATAACATTCCAACTGCATATGCTTTACAACAGAATTTTCCTAATCCGTTCAATCCTGTGTCTATCATCCGGTATGATATACCTAAAGCGAATTTTGTAAGAATCAGTGTGTATGATATTCTTGGCGAAGAAATTAGATCGTTAGTAAGCGAAGAGAAAAATCCCGGGACATATGAAGTTACCTTCGATGCAAAAAACTTGCCTAGTGGAATTTATTTTTACACTATTAGAGCAGGAGAATTTAGTCAAAGTAGAAAGATGATTTTGATGAAATAAAGTCCACATGGTTATTTGAAAAAGCCGGAGTAATATCTCCGGCTTTTTTATTTGTACGAAAATAACTCCAATAATTTTTAAGAGTCATCTGTTTTCCTGGGATATATAGTTACGTAACATGAAAAACTTCAGATGAAGGTTCATGGATCATTATGTAAAATAGATTCCGTTTGGTTATTTTGAACCACCAAAAAGAATAAAATGCAAAAATGAAAGAAACAATTCTCATAATTGATGATGAAAATGATCTGAGAGGTCTTCTCGTTAAGTTATTAAAACTGGAAGAATTTTTAATTTACGATGCAGAAAACGGTGCGAAAGGGTTAGAGATTTTAAGGGAAGAAGATATTTCGGTTGTAATTGTAGATGTAAAATTACCGGATGTAAATGGAATTGATCTTATTACTAAAATCAAAGAGATAAATCCCATCTGTGAAATAATTGTATTAACCGCTTATGGTACAATTGAAGATGGTGTTCGGGCAATAAAAGAAGGCGCTTTTGATTATATAACAAAAGGAGATGAAGACAACAAAATAATTCCCTTAGTTCAGCGAGCGACAAAAAAAGTTCAATTGGAAAAAAGAATCCAGCTGCTGGAAAAAAGTGTTGGCGAAAAATTTAATTTTGACGCCATAACCGGTAATTCTTCACCAATAATGAAAGCTAAAGAATTAGCGTCAAAAATTGCAGTTACCGATACGCCGGTTCTCCTTCTGGGAGAAACCGGAACAGGAAAAGAATTGTTCGCTCAAGCAATACATTATTCCGGCAGCAGAAAAAATTACCCTTTCGTTGCAATCAATTGCAGCGCGTTTGCAAAAGACCTTCTTGAATCGGAAATGTTTGGTTACAAAGCCGGCGCTTTTACCGGAGCCGTTAAAAATAAAAAAGGATTGTTCGAAGAAGCCCACTTGGGAACGTTATTCCTGGATGAAATTGGTGAACTCGATATTTCACTTCAAGCAAAATTGCTGCGCGTACTTGAGACAAATGAGTTTATAAAAGCAGGAGATACGAAAACCACCAAAGTTGATGTACGAATAATTGCCGCAACAAATAGAAATCTTGAAACGGAAGTTGAAAACGGAAATTTCCGGTCTGATCTATTTTACCGTATAAACGTTATGCAGATTGAACTTCCCTCTTTAAAAGAAAGAAAAGATGATCTCGAAATTTTGACAGAATATTTTGTTCAGCACTTCAGTAAAAGATTAAAACGTAATGTGACTAAAATCTCCAAAGGGTTTTTAGAACGCATTAAACTCTATGAGTTCCCCGGCAATATTAGAGAACTCCGTAATGTAATTGAGAGAGCAATAATTTTGTCTGAAGGTAGTGTTTTGTCAGAAAGCACTCTTCCAAAGGAATTCTTTTATGAAGAATCTCTCAATAAAAGTGAAGTTACAAAGCTAGATGACATTGAAAAAAATCACATTTTAAAAATTCTTGAAAGTGTTAACGGAAATAAAACCAAAACCGCTGAAATTTTAGGAATTGGATTAACAACTCTTTATCGAAAACTACAAACTTACGGTGTTGAGTAGTTTAGGCATACTTTTCTAAAAAAGGAGAAATCTCATCGATGAAAAGTCTAAGAAATTCCATTTCCGATAAATCTAATTTCAAATCATCAGATATCTTCACCCCGATAACACAGAAAACAGAATTTCCCTTCATCAGCGGATAATATTTTGCAACAACATTTTGTAACGTGTCTGTTGATTTTCCGGTTTCTCTTTTTATTTCAAATGATGATTGTGCCGCTAACCAATCCAAGTCATCAGCCCTAAAATTACTCATCGGGTGAGGTTCTCTTTTTAGTTTATGCTGATCGGAAGGGAAAAAGATCACAGACTTAAATCCGAAAACATTTTTAATCTGTTGTACGGCATTCGTTAATAGTTCATCAAGATCCTTCACTTCTGATAAACCTTTTAAAAGCAGATACAGCGCGTTTGATTTTCTTTCCATCTCAATCATTAAGTTCTTTTGCGTCTTAAGTTGTGAAGTTAATACACTGTTGGTAACAGCCACAACAAAGAACATGAACAACATCATCACATCTTCCGGTTTTGCAATACGCATTGTAAAATGTGGCGGAATAAAATAATAATCCCATGCTAAAGCGCTTACAACCGCAGAAAGAATAATTGGTCCTCTTTCAAAATTAAAAAGCGGGAGCAGAAAGATTATTAACAAAAGGATTAATGAGACTGTTTCATACCCGATACTCTCCTGCACATTATACAGAATTACAATAATAATGAACATGAGAAGAGTTGAAAAGTAGTACTGATTACTTTTTGAAATACTGATAAATTTGTTTTGGGGTTTCATAAAAAATATCTTTTTACGATTTATAAGCAAAATCCATGCAAAGCTAAAAGTGAGGATATTTTTCCGATTTCGACAAGTTAAAACAACGAATCCTGCCAAATTGGAAATCGACCCTACCATTTCGGAGTGGTTTTAATTCTCGTACAAAATGATCGGCAAATCTTCCCAACCTTGTTATCCCGTTGCAGTATAACAATTTAGAAGTCGTATAAACCAATTCAATAATTGTGGCACTAATTTGGACTATTCACCTGCAAAAATTGGAAAGTGAAATGGAAGTCTTAGTAGTAATTCTCGGATTGGCAATTTTCTTTGTTATGTATAAATCAATCGAATTCTTCGGAAAGTTATAGGAGTAAAAAAATGATCCTTCTTTTGGCAATAAGTATGGTCACCTTCGGCTATCTTTTATATGTATTAATGAAACCGGAAAAATTTTAGGTATAATCGATGAACACAGAAATTCTTGGTGTAGCGTTAATAATCATGTTAACTTTTCTTGTCGCCTATCCCCTTGGAAAATATATCAGTAAAATATTTCGCGGTGAAAAAGTTTGGAGCGATTTTCTCAATCCTCTCGAAAATTTAGTTTTTAGAATTTCTTCAATCAATCCAAATGAATCCTTGGATTGGAAAGAAAATATGAAAGCTTTGTTACGATTGAACACAGTTTTTTTTGTTTGGAGTATTATTCTTTTGATGGGGCAAAAATTAATTCCGTTTTGGAATCCCGTTGGTATCGGAAATATGGAACCGACACAGGCTTTTAACACTGCTGTTAGTTTTACAACGAATACAAATCTTCAGCACTATTCCGGTGAAACAGGCGCATCATACTTTACACAACTCTTAGTATTTTGTTTTTTACAGTTTGCTACCGCAGCAAGCGGAATTGCAGCACTTGCGTTGTTATTCAAAGGAATAATGCAGAAGCAAACAAATGATCTCGGTAATTTTTATAATCTTTTCTTAAAAAGCTCTACAAGAATATTATTACCTCTTTCTTTTGTTGTCGCAACCATTTTACTGCTTAATGGAACTCCCACAACTTTTGAAGGATTACAAAAAGTAGTAACGCTTGAGGGTGATACAACTCTAGTTGCCACCGGACCCGCAGCGCCAATGATCGCGATAAAACAAGTGGGAACAAACGGCGGAGGATTCTTCGGACCAAATTCTGCTCATCCGTTTGAGAATCCTAACTATCTCACCAACATCGTAGAAAACTTTTCGATATTAATTATTCCGGTCGCGCTTGTTTTTGCATTTGGGTTTTATCTAAACAAGAAAAAACTTGCATGGATTTTCTTTGGTGTGATGACGATTGTATTCCTCACTTTCGTTAGCAGTACAATTTATTTGGAATCAACCGGGAACCCGGAAATTGCAAAACTTGGGATAACACAATCGATGGGAAGTATGGAAGGCAAAGAAGTGAGATTTGGCTCCGCCGCTTCGGCATTATGGGGAGTATCAACCACTTCCACTTCCAACGGTTCTGTTAATGCGATGCACGATAGTTTTACTCCATTATCGGGGGGAATATTTCTACTGGATATGATGATAAACTCGATTTACGGCGGAGTTGGTGTTGGGTTTATAAATTTTTTCATGTTTGTAATTATTGCGGTTTTTATTGGCGGCTTGATGGTTGGAAGAACTCCCGAATTTCTTGGGAAGAAAATTGAAGCGCGGGAAGTTAAAATTGCAGCGCTGATCATTCTCATTCATCCGTTTTTAATTTTAGTCGGAACAGCAATTGCATCTTTTACAGCGGTAAATAATACTTCAATCGGTTGGTTCAATAATCCTTCCTTCCATGGTTTTTCAGAGATGCTTTATGAGTTCACTTCCGCGGCGGCTAATAACGGATCCGGATTTGAAGGACTTGGAGACAATACAGCTTTCTGGAATATTTCAACCGGTATAGTAATGCTGTTTGGAAGATATATTCCGATCATCGGACCAATTGCAATTGCCGGTTCGCTCGCATCTAAAAAAACTGTCCCTTTTTCCGAGGGAACTTTGAAAGTTGACAGCATTGCGTTCGGAGTTGTATTATTGGGTGTGATAGTGGTTGTAGCCGCATTGTCATTCTTCCCGGCATTATCGCTCGGACCATTAGCAGAATTTTTTACAATGTAATCTTGATAGAGAAATAAATGAAACGTAAGAAAACCATAAAACTATTTGAAACGAAATTAATTAAAGAAGCGGTCGCTGAATCTTTTGTAAAATTAAATCCGGCTTTAATGCTTAAAAATCCGGTGATGTTTACGGTTGAAATTGGTACGGCAATTATGCTTGCGATAACTTTCTTATCGATGTTAGCGCCGGAGAATGGTGAAGGATTGTTTGGATATAATCTTGCTATTACAATTCTTCTCTTCCTGACAATTTTATTCGGAAATTTTGCCGAAGCAATTGCTGAGGCAAGAGGCAAGGCGCAAGCCGCTTCATTAAGAAAAACAAGAGAAGAAACCGAAGCAAAATTACTACTGAATGATGATTCAATAAAAATTGTCAGCTCATCCAATTTGAAAAAAGGAGATGTATATCTTGCAGAAGCCGGCGATACAATTCCCATTGACGGCGAAATAATTGAAGGAATTGCATCAATAGATGAATCTGCAATTACCGGTGAATCGGCTCCGGTAATTAGAGAAGCCGGCACTGATCATTCCAGCGTAATCGGCGGAACAAAAGTTCTTTC
>Ga0209211_10008502_pt1 | contig 14007 bp, 10 predicted proteins | sample RifGroA2_FD_183992 | JGI IMG/M metagenome (GOLD analysis project Ga0209211, IMG submission 183992) | Groundwater microbial communities from Rifle, Colorado, USA - Groundwater A2 (SPAdes) (version 2) | ecosystem: Environmental > Aquatic > Deep subsurface > Groundwater | place: Rifle, Colorado...
GGGAGTGGAGCTGGGCGTGAAGCCTCTTGACGGGCTGAGAGTCATCGACTTGACGCAGGCCATGGCGGCGCCCTACTGCACCATGAACCTCGCCGACATGGGCGCGGACGTCATCAAGATCGAGCCGCCGGGAGAAGGCGAGCCCACCCGCCAGCTCGGGGCGGCGCACCGGAACGGCCACAGCGCCACCTTCATGACCATGAACCGCGGCAAGCGCGATCTCGCCGTGGACCTCAAGCGTCCCGAGGGCGTGGAGATCATGAGGCGGCTGGTGAAGACGGCGGACGTCTTCGTCCAGAACTACCGCCCGGGCGTCGCGGAGCGGCTGGGGCTCGGCTGGGACGCGCTGTCCGCGGTGAACCCGCGGCTCGTCTACTGCGCGGTGAGCGGCTTCGGCGCCACCGGGCCGTACGCGTCGCGCGGCGGCTACGACCTGATCGCCCAGGGCATGAGCGGGATCATCAGCGTCACCGGCGACGAGGACGGCCCGCCGGCCAAGTCGGGCGTCCCGCTGAGCGACCTCGCGGCCGGCCTCTTCGGCGCCTACGGCATCCTGTGCGCCCTCGAGCACCGCGACCGCACCGGCGAGGGGCAGCTCGTGGACACCTCCTTGCTCGAGGCGGCCATGGCGCTCACCGTGTGGGAGTCGGCCGAGTACTGGGTGACGGGGAGGGCGCCCCGGCCGCTGGGCTCGGCTCACCGCCTCTCGGCGCCGTACCAGGCGCTCCGCGCCTCCGACGGCTACTTCACGGTGGGGGCCAACAACGACAAGCTGTTCGAGAGCTTCTGCGGCGCCATCGGGCGCCCGGAGCTGCCGGCCGACCCGCGCTTCGCGGGACGGGTGGAGCGTCTCCAGAACCGCGCCGCGCTCATCGCGGAGATCGAGAAGGCGACCGGGACCGAGCCGCGCGCGGTCTGGCTCGAGCGTCTGGACAAGGAAGGCGTGCCCTCGGGCCCCATCAACAACTACGCCGAGGCGCTCGCCGATCCGCAGACGCTGGCGCGGAACATGGTCGTGGATCTCGTGCACCCGGGGGCGGGAGCCATCAAGGCCCTCGGCGTCCCGGTGAAGCTCTCGGACACGCCCGGCGCCGTGGATCGCGCGGCGCCGCTCCTTGGCCAGGACACGGCCGCCATCCTGACGGAGCTCGGCTACAGCGAGCGCGAGCAGCATGATCTCAGGAACAGGGGCATCATCCAATGAGGAGGATCCATCCCATGGCGACATTCCGTCTGCTGTCCGCGGCCCTCGCGGCCGCCCTGCTGGTCGTGACATCCGCCGGTGAGGCGCCCGCCCAGGCCAAGTATCCTGCGAAGGCCATCGAGGTGGTGGTGCCCTTCGCGCCCGGCGGCGGCACCGACAACCTCATGCGCATGATCGTTGGCATCATCGACGAGAACAAGTGGTCGCCCGTGCCCATCAACGTGGTGAACCGCGCCGGCGGCAGCGGCGTCGTCGGCTATTCGTACCTGATCAACAAGAAGGGCGATTCCCACGTCATCGCCGGGGCGGCGCCGACCATCGTATCGGGCAAGGTCGAGGGACGGCTTCCGGGCAACCACCGCGACGCGATGGTCGCCCTCATGATCGTCGCCATCGACGAGCTGATGCTGTCGGTGCGGAGCGACTCCAAGTATCAGACCGTCGAGGAGTTCGTGAAGGCCGCCAAGGAGCGTCCCGGCCAGCTCACCGTGGCCGGCACGGGCACCAACGGCGAGGACCACATCTTCACCTACCTCTTCGAGAAGGCCGCCGGGATCAAGGTGAAGTACGTCCCGTTCAACTCCGGCGGCGAGGTCACGGCGGCGCTGATGGGCGGCCACGTGGACGCGGCCGTGGAGAACCCCAACGAGATCGTGGCCCAGGTGGAGGCCAAGAAGGCGAAGAACCTGGCCGTGGCCGCCAGGAAGCGGCTGAAGGACGCCCCCGACATGCCGACCTTCGCCGAGAAGGGCTACGAGTTCTACTGGGAGCAGATGCGCGGCGTGGTGGGGCCCGCCGGCATGAGCGCCGAGGCGGTCAAGTGGTGGCAGGACACGCTCAAGAAGGTCGTCGGGACCCCGAAGTGGCAAGAGACCTACATCAAGCGGAACCTGCTGACGCCCGTCGCCTGGATCGGCGAGGAGGCCAACCAGTACCTCGACAGCCTCAACGGCAAGTACGAGAAGGCGCTCACCGACCTCGGGGCGATCAAGAAGTAGCCGGAGCGCTCTGTCACCGTGCGCCACGCCGACCGGATCGCCGGGGCCGCGCTCCTGGCCTTCGCCATCGGCTTCTCGGCGGCGGCCCTCAGGTACTACCCCTACTGGGGCCCCGGCGGACCGGGGTCCGGGTTCCTGCCGTTCTGGCTCGGCGTGGCCATGGCGGCGCTGGCCTTGATGCTGTTCGTCGGCGCCCTCCGGTCGCGCGAGCCGGGCGCCCCATGGCTGCCCGCGGGGGCGGGGCTCAAGCGGCTCGCTGTGGTCCTGGGGGCGACCGTGGCCTTCGTGGCGCTCCTCAACGTGGTCGGGATGATTCTCGGCACGGTTCTGTTCCTCGTGGCGCTCCTCAAGTTCCTCGAGGGCTACGGATGGCTTACGACGCTCGGTGTCGCAGCCGCCACCGCCGGGGTCAACTACTTTGTGTTCACCTCCTGGCTCCGGGTGCCGTTTCCCGTGAGCCTGCTCGGATTCTGACGGTCATTCCCTCTCCCCCTGGGGGAAAGGGCGAGGGTGAGGGGGCACACATCCGGTGGACGTCCTGAGCAACCTCGCGATGGGCTTCTCCATCGCGCTTACACCGTTCAACCTGCTGATGGCGACCGTCGGCGTGATCGTGGGCACCCTGATCGGGGCGCTGCCGGGTGTGGGCCCGGTCTCGGGGGTGGCGCTCCTGCTGCCGCTGACCTTCGGCATGGACCCCACCTCCGGCATCATCATGCTGGCCGCGCTGTACGCCGGCTCCATGTACGGGGGGACCATCACCTCCGTGCTCATCAACACCCCCGGCGAGTCGGCCTCGGTCGTGACCTGCATCGACGGCTATCAGATGGCGCTGCAAGGCCGGGCCGGGCCGGCCCTGGGGGTCGCCACCATCGGCTCCTTCATCGCCGGGACCTTCGGGGTGATGATGCTGATGCTCATGTCCCCGGCCCTGGCCCGCTGGGCGCTGTCCTTCGGCCCGCCGGAGACCTTCGCCCTCATGCTCCTGGGGCTCACCACGGTGACGGGACTCACCGGGGAGAACGCGCTGAAGGGCTACATCAGCATGCTGCTGGGGCTCATGCTCTCGATGGTGGGCTTCGACATCATCTCCGGGGATGCGCGCTACGCCTTCGGCATCCCCGAGATGATGGACGGGGTGGACTTCCTGCCTGTCGCCATCGGGCTCTTCGGGCTCGGGGAGGTGCTGGTCGGCGCGGAAGGGGCCACCGACATGCGCATCCTCAAGGGGCGCTACGGGCTCCGCGACGTGATGCTTTCCGCCAACGACTGGGTCCGCAGCCGCTGGGCCATCGCGCGAGGGACCGTGCTCGGCTTCTTCATCGGCGTCTTGCCGGGCGCGGGTCCCACCATCGCCACGTTCCTCGCGTACTCCCTGGAGAAGAAAGTGTCCCGGCACCCCGAGGAGTTCGGCAAGGGCGCCATCGAGGGCGTGGCCGGGCCGGAGTCGGCCAACAACGCCGCGTCCGCGGGGGCCATGGTGCCGATGCTGACGCTGGGCATTCCGGGCTCGGCCACCACCGCCATCATGCTGGGCGGGCTCATGATGTGGGGGCTCCGCCCGGGGCCGCTCCTCTTCGAGAAGAACCCAGAGTTCGTCTGGGGGCTCATCGCCTCGCAGTACATCGCCAACGTCATGCTGCTCGTCCTCAACATCGCCTTCATCCCCATGTTCGTGCGGGCCCTGCGGCTCCCCTACAACATCCTCATGCCGCTGATCATCATCTTCTGCATCACCGGGGCCTACTCGCAGAAGAACAGCGTGTGGGACGTGGGGCAGATGCTGGTCTTCGGCGTGCTGGGCTACGCGATGAAGAAGCTCGGCTACTCGCCCGCCGCGCTGACCCTGGCGCTCGTGCTCGGGCCGCTCGCGGAGCGGGCGCTGCGACAGTCGCTGATCATCTCGGACGCGGGGCTCGGGATCTTCTTCCTCCGGCCCATCGCCGCCGTGCTCACCGTGGCCGCCCTGGCGGCTGCGGCGGTGCCCGCGGTCCGGGCCCTCTGGGCGGCGGTCTCCGGGGCCCGCCGCCCGCCCGTGCCGGCGCCCGAGGACTGAAGTCCGCCCCCCGGACCAGAGAACCGAGTCACGTGGACGTAAACCCTCGCCGTTCCGGGCAAAGTTCTTGACAGGTCTCGGGGCCCTCGGCTACACTCTCGCAACTTCTCGGCGATCAATGACGCGACGCCCCACCAGCAGCGGCAGGGAGAACGCCACGAATCGGGAATGAGCAACCTCAGGAGCGGCACGCAGGTTGTGAGCAACTGATGGACATCACCACCCGATACCCCGAAACCGGTACGGACCGCCCGGTCGATGCCCTGGATCCCAGCCTCGACACCTTCCCCAAGCTGGTGGAGCGCAACGCCAGGCACTTCCCGCGCAAGGTCGCCATCCGCGAGAAGGACTACGGGATCTGGCAGTCCTACACCTGGCGCGACTACTTCGAGCAGTCCCGGCTCATCGCGCTGGGGCTCGCCGCCCTCGGCTTCGCCCGCGGCGACAAGACGGCCATCGTCGGCGACAACCGCCCGCAGCTCTACTGGGCCATGCTGGCGACGCAGGCGCTGGGCGGCGTGCCCGTGCCGCTCTACCAGGACTCCATCGAGAAGGAGATGCAGTACATCGTCGACCACGCCGAGGCGCGCTTCGCCGTGGTCGAGGACCAGGAGCAGGTGGACAAGCTCCTGAACATCAGGGAGCAGTGCCCGCGGCTCGAGCACATCGTCTACGACGACCCACGCGGGATGCGGCATTACAAGGACCCGTGCCTGCTGAGTCTCGAGGCGCTCGAGGAGCTCGGGCGGAAGTTCGCCCAGGACCACCCCGCGTACTTCGACGAGGAGGTGGCGAAGGGCAAGGCCGGCGACCTCGCAATCATCTGTTACACGTCGGGCACCACGGGGCAGCCGAAGGGGACGATGCTCTCCCACCGGAACCTGATCGTGACAGCCAGGAACGCCGCCGAGCGCGAGGGTCTGAGCGAGGACGAGGAGGTCATGGCGTACCTCCCCATGGCGTGGGTCGGGGACAACATCTTCTCCTACGCCCAGTCCATCGTCGCCGGCTTCGCCACGAGCTGCCCGGAGAGTGCGGCCACGGTGCTGCACGACCTGCGCGAGATCGGGCCCACCTACTTCTTCGCCCCCCCGCGCATCTGGGAGAACATCCTCACCTCGGTCATGATCCGCGTCGACGACGCCTGGGCGCTCAAGCGGCGGATGGTGCACTTCTTCCTCGAGGTGGCCCGCCGTGTGGAGCAGCGGCGCCTGGCGCATCAGCCGGTGCCGGTGGGCGACCGGCTCCTCTACGCGCTGGGCCAGCTGCTGGTCTACGGTCCGCTGCGGGACAACCTGGGCATGGGACGGATCCGCCTCGCGTACACGGCGGGCGAGGCCATCAGCCCCGAGCTCCTGGGCTTCTACCGCTCCCTCGGGGTCAACGTGAAGCAGGCATACGGCATGACGGAGTCGAGCGCGCTGGTCTCCATCCAGAAGGACGGCGACATCAAGCTCGACACGGTGGGGACGCCGCTGCCCGGGGTCGAGGTGCGGATCAGCGAGTCCGGAGAGGTCCTCTACCGGAGCCCCGGCGTCTTCCGGGGCTACTACAAGAACCCCGATGCGACCCGCGAGACGCTGGAAGACGGCTGGATGCATTCCGGCGACGCCGGCTTCATCGACCGCGACGGGCACCTCAAGATCATCGATCGCGCCAAGGACGTGGGGCGGCTCCAGGACGGCACGCTCTTCGCGCCCAAGTACCTCGAGAACAAGCTCAAGTTCTCCGCCCACATCAAGGAGGCGGTCTGCCTCGGGCACGAGCGGCCCTTCGTGGCGGCGCTCGTCAACATCGACCTGGGCGCCGTGGGCGCCTGGGCGGAGCGGCGCAACATCGCCTACACGAGCTACACCGACCTGTCCCAGAAGCCCGAGGTCTGCGACCTGATCCGCCAGGAGGTGGTTCGCGTGAACCGGAGCCTGGCGGAGGACGAGCAGCTCCTGGGCGCGCAGATCCGCCGCTTCCTCCTCCTGCACAAGGAGCTCGATGCCGACGACCAGGAGATCACGCGGACGCGCAAGGTCCGCCGTGGATTCGTCGCGCAGAAGTACGCGGCCCTGATCGACGCCCTGTACTCGGACCGCGAGCATGTCCAGGTCGAGGCCCTGGTGACCTACGAGGACGGGCGGACCGGCACCATCCGCGCGGATGTCCGCATCTGCGATGCCGAGACGTCGGTCGTGGGGGCGGGCCGGTGACAGACGCGCCCGCGGCGCGTCCGCTGCTGGAGGTGGACGGGATCAGCGTGGCCTTCGGCGCCGTCCAGGCGCTGCAGCGCGTGAGCATGGAGGTCGGGCGCGGCGAGATCGTGGCCATCATCGGACCTAACGGCGCCGGCAAGACGTCGCTGATCAACGTCGTCAGCGGCTTCTACCACCCGTACGAGGGGCGCATCCTCTTCGACGGCCAGAACCGCACCGACTTCAAGCCCTACGACGTGGCCGCCCTCGGAATCGCGCGCACGTTCCAGAACGTGGCCCTCTTCAAGGGCATGACCGTGCTCGACAACATCATGACGGGCCGGCTGCTCAAGATGCGCGGGTCCTTCGTCCTCGACGCCCTCTACGTGGGGCCCGCGAAGCGCCAGGAGCTCGCGCACCGGGCCTTCGTGGAGAAGATCATCGACTTCCTGGAGATCCAGGCCATCCGCAAGACGCTTGCCGCGCGCCTGCCCTATGGTCTCCAGAAGCGGGTGGAGCTGGCGCGGGCGCTGGCCGCCGAGCCCGATCTCCTGCTGCTCGACGAGCCCATGGCCGGCATGAACATCGAGGAGAAGGAGGACATGTGCCGCTTCATCCTCGACGTCCACGACGAGTTCGGGACGACCATCGCGCTGGTGGAGCACGACATGAGCGTGGTGATGGACATCTCCGACCGCGTGGTCGTGCTCGACTACGGGCGCAAGATTGCCGAGGGCACCCCGGATGAGGTGCGCAAGGACCCCGCCGTGATCGACGCGTACCTCGGGGTGCCCCATGAGTGACAGGGCGGCGTGATGGGGATCCTGCACGCGGTCCTGGTCGCGCCCTTCGTGGACATCGCGTCCAACCCGCGCTTCCTCGCGGAGGTGCTGATCGGGGGCGTCGCCGCCGGGCTCATGTACTCCCTCGTGGCGCTGGGCTTCGTCCTCATCTTCAAGGCCTCGGGCGTGTTCAACTTCGCCCAGGGGGTCATGGTGCTGTTCGCCGCCCTCAATCTGGTGGGCCTGATCGATCTGGGGGTCCCGGTGCTGGCGGCGCTGGTCCTGACGATGGCGATCATGGTGGCGCTCGCCTTCGCCATCGAACGGGTCGTGCTCCGGCCGCTGGTCAACCAGGAGCACATCATCCTGTTCATGGCCACCATCGGGCTCAACTTCTTCCTGGAGGGTTTCGGGGAGATGGTGTGGGGGGCCAACGTCAAGAAGCTCGACGTGGGCATCCCGGACCGCTCCTTCTTGGTCTCGGGCATCCAGATGAACCAGCTGGAGCTCATCGCCGCCGTGACCGCGGGGATCCTGGTGGCCGTGCTGGCGGTGTTCTTCCAGCGCACGCGCATCGGGCGGGCCCTCAGGGCCGTGGCCGACGACCACGAGGCGGCCCTGAGCATCGGGATCCCGCTGAAGACCATCTGGGTGGTCGTCTGGTCGGTGGCGGGGCTGGTGGCCATCGTGGCCGGGATCATGTGGGGCGCCAAGAGCGGCGTCCAGTTCAGCCTGTCCCTGATCGCGCTCAAGTCGCTGCCGGTGCTGATCCTGGGCGGCTTCACCTCGATCCCCGGGGCCATCGTGGGCGGGCTCATCATCGGGGTGGGGGAGAAGATCGGCGAGGTCTACTGGGGGCCCCTTGTCGGCGGCGCCATCGAGAACTGGTTCGCCTACGTCGTGGCGCTGGCCTTCCTGGTGTTCCGGCCGCAGGGGCTGTTCGGCGAGCGGATCATCGAGCGCGTATGAGGGCGTGTTAGGAATGCTGAGCGCGGAACGCGAAATCCAGAATGTGGAAGGGAGGCCGCGAAGGCGCTCCAAGGAATTCGCAGTGAACGCTATCACGCTACTCGCGCTTTTCGCCTTTGCTGCCTGCGCAACCGCCCGGCTTATACCTCTTTCCCCCGATCGTCCCGAGTTATCCGAAAAGCTCCGTGGTGAGTGGAAGGGCGAGTGGTATGGAGACAATCGGTCGAGAGGCAGGTTTGAATTCAAGGTAACAGCCGTTGAGGGCGGCTCCGTGTGGGGCAATGGAACTTGGTACGACACCGAAGTAGGAAGTCCTTCGTTTACTTTCCGTGGCGAGTTTAGGGACGGCGGCCTGTGGATACCTAGAGAGACAAGCCGATGGTTCAATCTGAAGCTCTATGAGTTGGACGGCGGAGGGTACGAGCTGAGAGGTAGGTACTCTGCCTCCGGATTGAGGGCCGTCGTCGAAGGCGACATCGCGGTATCAAAGAAGTGAGGGAGATGCGCTCCGCACTTTGCACGCCGAACTGCACTACGCTGAGGGCCCCATTGCGCGTTCTGCACTGCGCACCACACACTGCGTCATGATTTACCGCGAGGCGGGGCAGTTCAAGTCCACCTACGCCAGCGACCAGGCCATCTTTCCCATCATCCAGGACCGGGTGGTGGTGGCGCTGGCCGTGGCGGCCGCCTTCCTCGCGCCGCCGCTCCTGGCCAGCGAGTACTGGCTGCAGGCCATCCTCATCCCCTTCCTGGTCTATGCGCTGGCGGCGCTGGGCCTCAACCTCCTCACCGGCTATGCCGGCCAGCTCTCCCTCGGCACCGGCGGCTTCATGGCCGTGGGCGCCTACTCGGCCTTCAAGCTCTCCACGGCCTTCCCCTGGCTCAACATCATCGTGGTCTTCCTGCTCTCCGGTCTGATCGCGGCCCTGGTCGGCATCGTCTTCGGCATCCCGAGCCTTCGGATCAAGGGCTTCTATCTCGCCGTGGCCACGCTGGCCTCGCAGTTCTTCCTGATCTGGCTCTTCAACAAGGTGCCGTGGTTCGTGAACTACGCCTCGTCCGGGACCATCACGGCGCCGGGGCGCACGGTGCTCGGGGTGATGGTCACCGGCCCCAACGCGACCGCGGCCGCGCGGTACGTGGTGGCGCTGTCCTTCGTCGTCGTCTTCGCCCTCCTGGCGAAGAACCTGGTGCGCGGCCGGGTGGGCCGCTCGTGGATGGCCATCCGGGACCGTGACATCGCGGCGGAGATCATCGGGATTCGGCCGCTGCCGACCAAGCTCCTGGCCTTCGCGATCTCCTCCTTCTACTGCGGGATCGCGGGCGCGGAGCTGGTCTTCCTGTTTCTCGGCAGTGCCGAGACGGCGGCCTTCGACATCACCCAGTCCTTTCTCGTGCTGTTCATGGTGATCGTCGGCGGCCTGGGCAGCGTCCTGGGGTCGATCCTCGGAGCCGCGTTCATCATCGTGGTCCCCATCTTCCTGACCAATGTGCCCCACATGCTCGGCATCGCCCTGTCGGTGGCGCTCCTGAAGCAGATCGAGCTGATGGTGTTCGGCGGGCTCATCCTCTTCTTCCTCATCGTCGAGCCGCACGGGCTGGCGCGGCTCTGGCAGATCGCGAAGGAGAAGCTCCGCCTGTGGCCGTTTCCCCACTAACCGAGAGGAGGCACCCATGAAATCGAGAGTTCTCTTGACCGTCCTGATGGCCGCGGCGCTTGCCATCGGGCCCCTGATCAGCATGGCCCACGCGGCGGGGGAGATCTACATGCCGATCCTGACCTACCGGACCGGCCCCTACGCCCCCAGCGGCATCCCCATCGCCAACGGCGCCAATGACTATCTCAACCTCATCAACGACCGGGATGGCGGGATCAACGGTGTCAAGATCGTGTTCGAGGAGTGCGAGACCCAGTACGACACCAAGCAGGGGGTCGAGTGCTACGAGCGCCTGAAGTCGAAGGGCCCGGTGATCGTCAACCCGTACAGCACCGGGATCACGTACCAGCTGATCCCGAAGGCCGCCGTGGACAAGGTCGTCATCCACTCCATGGGCTATGGCATGACGGCCTCGGCCGACGGGCGCTGGTTCCCGTGGGTGTTCAACTTCCCCATGACCTACTGGAGCCAGGCCTCGGCCTTCATCAAGTACGTGGGCGCGCAGGAAGGCGGGCTCGACAAGCTCAAGGGCAAGAAGATCGCCCACATCTACCACAACAGCCCCTACGGCCGGGAGGCGAACCCGGTGCTCGAGGAGCTGGCCAAGAAGTACGGATACGAGCTGACGCTGCTCGCCGTGGATAGTCCGGGTCAGGAGCAGAAGGCCACGTGGCTGCAGATCCGCCGGCTCAGCCCGAACTGGATCTACATCTCCGGCTGGGGGGTGATGAACCAGGTCGCGGTCAAGGAGGCCGCGAGCATCGGCTTCCCCATGGACCACGTCGTCGGCAACTGGTGGACGGGGACCGAGGCCGACGTGATTCCGGCGGGCGATGGGGCGAAAGGCTACAAGTCCATGGCCTTCAACGCCCCGGGGCCCGGCTTCAAGATCCACCAGGAGATCTTCAAGAACCTGTACGACAAGGGCAAGGGCGCCTATGGCAACGACCGGGCGAAGGTCGGCGAAGCGCTGTACAACCGGATGCTCATCAACACCATGCTCAACGTAGAGGGCATCCGCACGGCCATGGCCAAGTACGGCAACAAGCCGCTCACGGGCGAGCAGGTGCGGTGGGGCTTCGAGAACCTGAACCTCACGGAGAAGCGACTCGAGGATCTGGGCATGAAGGGGATGATGCGCCCGCTCCGCGTCACCTGCGAGAACCACGAGGGCAACGGGATGGCGCTGGTCCAGCAGTGGGACGGCAAGAAGTGGAACATCGTGTCCGACTGGATCGAGCCCATGCGCGACGTGGTGCGCCCCAAGCTCGAGGCCGCCGCGGTGGACGAGGGCAAGAAGCTCGGCTACACCATGCGTGACTGCTCGAAAGAGAGGTAGGCAGGGGGAGGAGCCCGGCGCCGTGACGGATGCGCCCCGACCGCTGCTCTCGGTCAACAACATCGAGGTGATCTACGACCACGTGATCCTCGTGCTGAAGGGCGTGTCGCTCCAGGTCCCCGAGGGGGGCATCGTCGCCCTCCTCGGGGCCAACGGCGCGGGCAAGTCGACGACGCTCAAGTCCATCTCCGGGCTCCTCCGGACGGAGCGGGGCGACGTCACCAAAGGCAGCATCGAGTTCCTGGGCGAGCCCCTGCAGCGGAAGGACCCGGCGGAGGTGGTGCGGCACGGCATCATCCAGGTGATGGAGGGGCGGCGCGTGTTCGAGCACCTCACCGCGGAGGAGAACCTGCTGGCCGGCGCCTATACGCGCCCCAACGGCCGCGCCATCCAGCAGGACCTGGAACGCGTCTACGCCTACTTCCCGCGGCTCGCGGAACGGCGGGGGATCAACGCGGGTTACATTTCCGGAGGCGAGCAGCAGATGCTGGCCATCGGCCGGGGACTCATGGCCCACCCGCGGCTCATGCTGCTGGACGAGCCGTCCATGGGCCTGGCGCCCATGCTGGTGGCGGAGATCTTCGACATCGTCACCCGGCTCAACCGGGACGAGAAGGTGGCCGTACTCCTGGCCGAGCAGAACGCCGCCATGGCGCTCCGCGTGGCGCAGTACGCCTACATCATGGAGAACGGCCGCATCGTGCTGGACGGCGACCGCAAGACGATCGGCGAGAACGAGGACGTCAAGGAGTTCTACCTTGGGCTCTCGGGCGTGGGCCAGCGCAAGAGCTACCGGGACGTGAAGCACTACAAGCGGCGCAAGCGGTGGCTCTCGTGAGCGCGGGGTCCGCGACGCCGCAGACTCAGCTGCGGATCGAGGGGGTATCGAAGGCCTTCGGCGGCGTCCAGGCCGTGAGCGGCGTGTCCCTGGAGGTCGTGCGCGGCGAGCTCGTCTCCGTGATCGGGCCCAACGGCGCGGGCAAGACCACGCTGCTCAACATGATCAGCGGGTTCTACCACCCGGACATCGGGCGCATCGCGCTCGACGGGACCGCGATCACGGAGTTCTCCCCGAGCCGGGTCGCCGAGCTGGGGGTGGCCCGGACCTTCCAGAACATCGCGCTGTTCAAGGGCATGACGGTGCTCGACAACCTCATGCTGGGCCGCCACGTCCACATGCGCTCGGGCGTGCTCAAGTCGGTGGCCTACTGGGGCCTGGCCCAGAAAGAAGAGGTCGCCCACCGCCGCGTGGTGGAGGACATCATCGACTTCCTCAAGGTCCAGGACCTCCGCAAGCGCCCCACGGGCTCCCTGCCCTACGGGCTGCAGAAGCGGGTGGAGCTGGGGCGCGCCCTCGCCCTGACCCCCAAGGTGCTGCTCCTCGACGAGCCCATGGGCGGGATGAACCAGGAGGAGAAGGAGGACATGGCGCGCTTCATCCTGGACGTCAACGAGGAGTGGGGCACCACGGTGATCCTCATCGAGCACGACATGGGCGTCGTGATGGACATCTCCGACCGCGTGGCCGTGCTGGACATGGGGCAGAAGATCGCCGAGGGCACGCCGGACGAGGTCCGGGCCAACCCGAGGGTGATCACGGCCTACCTCGGTGAGACCAAGTCAGCACGGGCCGCCCGTGGCTGAGCTCGGCACGCTGCCCCGCCTGCTGCAGCGGAACGCCCGCGAGTTCGGCCAGCGACCCGCCATGCGCGAGAAGGACCGCGGCATCTGGCAGACCTCCACCTGGCGCGAGTACCACGATCACGTCCGCGACTTCGCCCTGGGGCTGGCGGCGCTGGGCTTCGGCCGCGGCGCCAAGCTCAGCGTGATCGGCGACAACCGGCCGCGCCTGTACTGGGCGCAGGTGGCCGCCCAGACGCTGGGCGGCGTGTCGGTGCCGCTGTACCAGGACTCCATCACCCGGGAGCTCGCCTACGTGCTGGCCCACGCCGAGGTGTCGATCATCGTGGCCGAGGACCAGGAGCAGGTGGACAAGGTCGTCGCGCTCAGGGCCGAGCTCCCCGCGCTCCGCCACGTGATCTACGAGGACCCGCGGGGGATGACCCATTACCGCTTCGACTGGCTGCGCTCCTTCGCCGACGTGGAGGAGATGGGCCGCAAGTTCGGCGGGGAGCACCCCGGCCACTTCGAGGCGGAGGTCGAGCGCGGCAGGCCCGACGACCTGGCGTTCATCTGCTACACCTCGGGCACCACCGGCAACCCCAAGGGCGCCATGCTTACCCACGCCAATGCGCTCGCCACCGCCCAAGGGTTCCTCGCGGTGGAGGACGTGCGGCGCGAGGACGAGTGGCTCGCGTACCTGCCCATGGCCTGGGTGGGCGACGCCTTCTACACCCTGATCATGAGCCTCGTGGTGGGCTTCACGTGCAACTGCCCCGAGAGCCCCGAGACCGTCCAGCGCGACCTGCGCGAGCTGGGCCCGAGCGTCGTGCTGGCGCCGCCCCGGATCTGGGAGAACATGCTCACCTCGGTGCAGGTGAAGGCCGCGGACTCGACGCCCCTGAAGCGCTGGGTCTTCGAGCGGTGCCGGGACGTCGCCGAGCGCGCCGAGATCCTGCGGGCCGACGGGGAACCGATTCCCTTGCCGCTCCGGCTCGGGTGCCTCCTGGGGGAGTTCTTCGTCTACGGGCCCATCCGCGACCAGCTCGGGCTGCGCCGGGCACGGTTCGCCTACACGGGCGGGGCCCCCCTCGGGCCCGACACGTACCGCTTCTTCCGCTCCATCGGGGTCAACCTCAAGCAGGTGTACGGCATCACCGAGGTGACGGGGTTCGTCTCGCAGCAGCCGGACGCG
>Ga0209211_10008503_pt1 | contig 14006 bp, 14 predicted proteins | sample RifGroA2_FD_183992 | JGI IMG/M metagenome (GOLD analysis project Ga0209211, IMG submission 183992) | Groundwater microbial communities from Rifle, Colorado, USA - Groundwater A2 (SPAdes) (version 2) | ecosystem: Environmental > Aquatic > Deep subsurface > Groundwater | place: Rifle, Colorado...
GAAAAATCTACAAAGGAAAAAATTCTTCCATACTCCTCCATAATCCCGAGTTCATCACGAATAAATTTCTTTTTTAAATCATGCAAATCCATAAAAATCTCTCTTATTTTCAATTATAACACAAAAATTTTTCCGGAATTGCCCTTATCCCCCCTCTGACCAATTCTTCAAAATCTTTTTTGTTCATAGTTACAGTTTAGCAGAAAACTCCTTATTTAAAATCCCCTTTTCCAGCAGTTTAAGTTCTTTTTCGGAGGCGGATTGCTTGCCCGTCCGTAACTTTAGCGAAGGCAGGGAGGGTTTGGATTTTTCTGCCGCAAAAAATAATCTCTTTTGTCATATTTTTATTCCCAATTTTGCCACTTCCCCATCAATCCATTTTCTAGCTTCTTGTTCGTCTTTTTCTATCGCCGTTTCCACGCCACGCTTGGCGATTTCAAGCAGGGATTTGGATAATTTTTTATCGTTAAAAGATTTTTCAACAAGTTCTTTAATCTCTTTTTGTTTATCTTCTTTTAAAATAGGAATTAGTGTCGCTTTCACCTGATCCGGCCTCCAATGGTTAATAATTGACCCGCCAGCATCGCGCTCAATTTGTTTCTGAACAATCACGGAATTTAACACAAGCGTTAGATATTCTGGCAAAACTTGTTTGTTATCTATTTTTAATCTCAAAATACCGCCCGAAACAATCATTTTTTGCGGTTCTTCGTTCAAATAATAAGCCATGCCGGGCGTTGCGTCTTTGGATAGTAATATCTCGCCTTTTTTCAGCTGGTGATTTTTCAGCTCTGCGTATAATTCTTCGGATATAAACTGCTGATTATTGTCGGAAAGTTCAAATTTTGAAAGATTGCTTACGCGAACAAATGGGATTCCGTTTTCTTGATATGCTTCGCTTCCCGGCTCAACGCTTTTTTTAAGTTTTACTAAATTACCCAGTTCTTCAAACCCGCTTTCACCCGTCGTAGCCTTGGCGAAGGTGGGCTTATATTTTTTCACCGCTTCAACAATTTCCTCATATTTCGGCTGAAAATACTCCGCGTCAAAACGATCTGATTTTTTGGCGTCGGAAAAATTTTTAACAAAAGCGAGTTCGTGCTTTGGCTTCCAGTCCAAAAGTCCAAGTTCAGAAAGAAGTAATTGTTCTGCTTGAGAGTAGAGAGATTTTGAGTTATCAATTAGGCTGTTAGCTTGATTTATAATTTTTGAAAATTTACTTTGGAAGTCGTTGCTAAACAAAGGAATTTTAAATTTTCTGATTCTTTCAAGTGCAAGTTTTGGTTGTGCTGTGCCTACCTTTTCCCTATGTATTTGAATTTGTCCATGTTTTGAAAGTAAAAAAGCAAATAAAAATTCGGGGATGATATTTTTCAAATTTGTTACTTTAGCGCAATTTTCAGTCAGATTGCATTTTTCAAGGTTAAATTTCACCAGCCCAACATCACCTATTGAATTGCCAACGATTGTTATTAAAACATCATTTTTTTTAGTTTGATATCTCTTTAAAAAATCGTGTAATTTTAATGAAATTTTAGGCGAGCTTTCGTATTGAACAAAGCCATTTTTTATATCCTCGGCTCTAATATAAGGAACACCTTCATCTGAAAAATTCTCACCGAGTGGCAATCTTTTACCTCCATTTACATTACTAATTTCTGACAAAATAAAATTGTCGTGGGATTTTACTAATTCAAGAGAATTTAAAAAGTCTGGTCTAAAATAATCACCATCAATTCTAAAATCAGAGTTTTCTTTTACTGTTTTATAATTTACAACTGAATATTGCATAGTTATTTTTTGTTTAATAACTCATCAGCTGGATTTACTAATTCAACTCTTCCGTTCAAACGTTTTGGAAGTGTAATCCAGTTGTCATCTTTTTTTATAAAAATAGGTTTTTCTGCTTTATTTACATTTATATTCAATATTTCAACACACGATCCCTTCCTCTCAATATAAATTTTGTAAAAGCGACATGAAAATAAAGCGTCTAAAAGATCCAAGCGCTCTTTGGTCAAATTTTTTAGTAACTGTTGTAATAATAATCTCTTTGAATCAAAGTCTTCTTTCTCTTGTTTTAAAGAAAATTGGATATCTAAAAAATACATACCATTCCTTTCCGCCAGATGAGGTTTTGTTCCTTCATTGATTTTATCAACCTTTTCCACTACTCCAATAAAAATATTTCCTCCCGCAGAGTTAGCCATTGCCAATATAGTTTTTGCTATTTGATCAACAGTGCTCCTTTTTATGGCGTTGAATTGATCTTGGTCTGAATAATCTTGCGTAGGTAATCCAAATGTAGATTTGAATTCCACAGTATCATTTTCCCCAGAAATTAAAAGATTTTTTATTTCATCATAATCGTCCAGTTCTGAAAAATAGTTAATATTATTATGTAGATCATCTATCCAATCACCAAGATGTTTTAGAAAAACATTAATTTTCCATTGGTTATCATTTGACTTTTTTATAGTATCTAAAATTGTAAGAAATTTAATTGTATTTAAAAATGATTTATTGCCCCACTGTCCACTCGTATTCTTTAGACCTTTGTAGTCTGGGAAAATACTATAGTTTTTGTAAAAAAATTCTTTAATTTCAGCAAGTGCACTATCGGATGTGCTAATTTTTTTCAAAATTTCATCATGGGAAAAGTTATCTAAGCCAATGACAATAGAATCAATTAAAAAAAATATTTTCGTGGATTCTCTTGTCTTAAAATAATATTCAAATGAACTAATCTCATTTGCTTTAGTTGCGTTTAAGTTCTCAAACCTAAAACCATTACTTAAAGAGCGGTATTTTTTAATAGTCGAGCTCAATCTATTTATGGAATCTTTTACGGAAAATTTATCCCCGGCTTTCTTTTTTACGCTAACAATTTTTTTGAATGAATTAGAAAGTAAAATAGGAACAGAAAAATCAACAAGATATTTGCCAATTATTAAACGGGTTTTTTTGAAATTATAGAAAAAATTTTCAGAATTTATATATACGGGAAATTCCTTTTGAAAAAAATATTGACGATCAAAAATTACATTCTCAAAAGCATTTAATATATCAATCTTGCTAAATTCGTAAGAAAATTTTTTCTCTACTCCCTTAATTGCTGTCCAGAAAGACTTACCAATATAATCTATATTATTTTGTTTAAGGTCGCTTGAAAAAAGAGAAACAAAATAAAAACTGCAGTTTAAAAACAAATTTATAAAATACCCCTCCTTTAGAATTTTATCTGGAACAGAATGAAGTTCTTTATAGTCTTCTTGATATTTTAATATACCTAAAACACTTTTTATAAAATACTGACTTTGAAAAATATTATAGATGTGTTGGATTGTGTAATTATTCTTTAATGTTAAAAATTTTTCTTTGTTTTTAGATGTCTTTTCTTCAAAAAAAAATTCTTTACCTTTTTTTTCTATGAAACTTTCGATATAACAAATACTATCAAAGAGTTCTATTTCATTTTTTGCCTCATAAATATTATTGAGTATTTTATTTAATTGTTCCATAGAAACTATTTCCTAAAACTTAATTTTTTGCCTTTTTAGTTATACACATATTTGCCTTGACTTGCGATAATTCATTTATTATACTATTTGCAGTATTGGAAAGGGGCGTCGACCGTTAGGACGATAGCCCCTTTTCGTTTTCGCCAAATTTTCAGTTTTTATTTCTTTGTTAAATTTAAAAAAGCTCATATTTTTAATTCCAAAAACTTAATTTCTCTGATTTCGCCCATTCAATAAACTTTTCCGCCACGCCATCTGGGAGTTCGCCGCCGTGGTTGTGCAGGTCGTGATTGATTACCAAGTGGCCGTTTTTGTCTAGCTTCGGCTGATTGTTGCCGTTCTTTAGAAAAACATACTCACCGGAATTATCTTTGCCGGATTTTTCGGAAACCGCAAAGAAAATCGGATAATCTTCTTTCTTGGGGCAAAGCGGACCGGCTTTCGGGTCGTCGTTCCATTTTTGCACAAACAAAACGCTGGTTTTGGTGCCAGTGTGCGGCTTGAAAGTATTTACATTCAGCCCGACTACCGCCAAAATTCTGGCTTTTTCTGAAATATACTCGCGAATCATTTTGTCCGAGGTGTTGTTAAACCGGCCTTGGGGCAAGACAATTGCCATTCTTCCGCCCGGCTTCAGAAAGTTTAAGTTCCTTTCAATAAATAAAATATCCCGCCCGACTTTTGATTTCGGTTTGTTTTTTTCGTTATACCCCAGATCATATTTATGAATTATGCGGGATTCTTTGATGTCTCCGGCAAACGGCGGATTAGCCATAAGAATATCAAAATTAAATTCTTTGTATGAGCTTTTGTCTTTTTGCAAAACTTCAAGTCTTTTTAATCCCGCTCCGTACACATCGTACCAATCGCGGTTTTGGATTGTTTCGTTCCAGCGGTCGTAGTCAAGATTATTCAAATGCAAAACATTGGTGTTTCCGTCTCCGGCAATCAGGTTGAGGGTGCGAGCCACTCGTACGACTTTTTCATCAAAATCAATACCGAAAACTTTTAGCACATTATCTTTTTCTTCTTCGGAAATATCGGCATTTTGGAAGAGATGACCGGTGATTTGGAAAATCGTATGCACGGTAAAACCACAAGAACCGGCGGCAGTATCCACCATATATTCGCCCGCTTTTGGGTTGAGCATTTTGACGCACATATCAATCACATGACGAGGCGTGAAGTATTGGCCTTTTTCGCCCTTTGATGATTTGTTAATCAAGTATTCAAACGCTTCATCTATTATTTGAAGATTAGAATTGAAAAGTTTTATATTTTGGAAATACGAGATAATAATTGATAAATGGGAAGGCGAGAGTTGAATTTGACTGCCTTGTTCAAAAACGCCCGGCCACTTGGCTTTGGCTTCGTCAAAAAGTTTTTGAATTTTCTTTTTCAGCTCGCTTTCGGATTGGCCGGTGTTTCTAAATTCCAAAACTCGGAAATTGCCGTCATCAAGTTTCGCCAAAATTTCTTTTACTTTTTCGTAATCCCCTCGTTCTTCTTTGCTTAACTTGTCTTCAAGATAAATCTCTAGACGCATTTTGTCTTTCTTGCTCTGCAGTTCGTCGTAAAGCTTGGTGAATATAAGTTTAAAAACTTCTTCAAAAACATCCACGCCCGCATTTGCCAAAACTTCGTCTTCCATTTCCTGAATAATGGTTTTAAGCGATTTTCCCTCGTTCGGAATTTTGTCTTTGATAATTAAGTCTTTGAGCGTAAATCTTTCTTTCAAAATATCTTCCAGCGTCTGGTCGGCTTTGGGAATGTCGGTGATATCCTCAAAATAATTCGGATCTTTGCGATTGTAGTGAGAAATTTGTCCGCCGTTAGTCCAAACGGCAATCGGCGCGCCGGTGGCGTTGGTGTAGGAGCGGAGCTGATTTTTCCCGTCTTGGAGTTTCGGTTTTTTGATTTCTACGATGATGTATTCAACAGTTGGCCGGTCTTTGTCAAATATGACAATGTCGGCGGATTTTACCTCGCGGCCAAAATGAATAGCGTGTTCAAATTTAATTCTTTGTTTAGGGTAGCCATATTCTTCCAGTAATTTCATCGCGTACAATTGACGGACGATTTCCTCCGGTTTTAAAACAATTTCTTTGTCGCGGATAACGCAAACAACATACGGCTTGTCGTCTTTGATATTTATTTTCCGTTCCAGCTCGTCAACAAGCTTTTGGTCAAAAAGCGAAAAGCTGTAATTTGAATCTTTGATAATGTTTAAAATGTTTTTCATTATTAGTTCTATTTTACGCTTTTTTAAGGAAATTATCTACACTTATATCCACATTTCCAATGCTCGTCGGCACCGGACTTCGACGAGAAATTTTTTACTTCAACCCTTTACAATTGGCCGCCGGTTGGTAGCCGGCTTTTTCGGCCTCGGCTTGGGTGGAAAACCAGACGCGGTTTTGCTCTTTGATGACATTGGCCGATTCGCACCAGGCGTAATAGTATTTTTTGCCGTTTCTGGAAGCGACGAAAATTTTTGAGGAAGATGGGAAATTTGAAATGGTGCTGGAATTATGCTCCAGCATAATTCCAGCACCATTTGTCTTCTCATCGATGTCGGACATCGATGAGGCATTTTCTATCGTTATCGGCGTTTTTTCTTCCCGAATTTTGGATAGCCGGCCCAAACCGAAACTGATGACGGCTACTAAAATGATGACAGCCGCCCAGTAAAGCTCGGTATTATTGTTTTTTACCCATCCGACGAGGCGCTTGCAAAGCTTTATTATTTCTGATAGCATAATTAACATTATATAGTTTTTTTATTTTTTAGAAATTATGGCGCATGTAAAAGCTGGAGGCACCAGTAAAAACTTAAGAGATTCCGGCCCTCAATACAGAGGTATTAAGCTTTCCGACGGCCAGAAAGCCAAAGCCGGTTCTATTATCGTCCGGCAAAAAGGGGTTAAGGTTTGGGCCGGGGAAAATGTTCGGATGGGCAAAGACAATACCCTTTTCTCCATAAAAGAAGGTTTGGTCAAATTCACCGACAAGAGAAAAATGAGATATGACGGCGCGACCAAAAGGGTTACGGTCGCCAGTGTTGTTTAATTACAGCGCCAAAACATCAAGAACAAACTCTTGATGTTTTGCCCCGCCAATGCTGGATGCGGGGTAAACTTTTATGGTATGCTCGCCCAATTCTTTGACGGGTTTTGGTATCTCAATAAGCTTGGAAGAAATATCCAAATGATGCTGTTCTTTTAGGCTTTTGCTTATTTCGTCGGGGTGAATTATGGAAAACAAGTGCCCTTTTTCATTGGCTTTGGCTTTTATCTGAACTTTCAAATCTTTGAGGCTTTTTATGTTTTTCTCTAAAATATCCTTTTGGATTTCCCTGTCTTGTTCCATTTGATTTTTCATTTTCTCGGCGGAAGCTATCGCGGCCGGCGTTGCAACTTGAGCCAACTTTTTCGGCAACAGAAAATTACCAGCGTAACCGTCGCTTACGTTTTTAACCTCGCCCTTCCGACCGACGCCGGTTATGTCTTGCGATAAAATCACTTTCATAAAATTGTTTATTAACGCTTTTTATGTTTCTCCAAATACTCGTTTAAAATTCTTTCGTATTTTTTGGGATTGACGATGCCTCTTAACAATATGTCTTTGTGATACCCGCCCGACGCGGAAACTTCCACGATGACATTGCCGTAATTGAATACCCGGCCGATGAGGCTCTGGTGCGATTTTACGCTTCTAAGGCTGGTAATGTCGTATATCTCTTCGTCAACAGTCAATATCCCTTTGCAATGCACCAGCTTGTCTTCGGTGATGTAAAAATTATTTTTGACCCACGCCAGCACGACATAAACGACGTAATAAGTTTGCAGAATAAATTTAAGCAAAGACGAAAACAAAATTATATAACTTCTTTGATATTGGACGGATAAGCCCATCTCGGTGAAAAAAAGAAAATAAATGAAAACATAATACAACAGTTCCACGGCCAAAAAAGCGAAAACAACCCTCGCCCCGAGGAGAACGGCGCTGTCGTGGATATGGTGCAGGCTTTTTTGAAGCTCTTTTTCTTCCATTGGTTTAATTTTAACAAATAATTTTATTTTTTCCAACTATTGACCACCTCTTTCGCTTTTTCCATTTGAGGGTCGTTTTCCAGCTCTAGGTCTTTTTTGGTTATCTCCACCTTGAAATCCGGTTCCAGCCCCTGGTCGGAGATGGAAACGCCGTTGGGAGTCAGCCATTTGGCGATGGTGATTTTCAGCGAAGTCTGGGGCGTAATTTCCACAAGCTCTTGCACCGAGCCTTTGCCGAAAGTCTTTGTCCCGACCAGTTTGGCGATGTTATGTTCCTTTAAAGCCCCGGCCATAATTTCCGAAGCGGAAGCGCTGCCTTCGTTGACCAAAATCACCAAAGGGAGATTGTTGAAAATATTGTAGCCTTTGCTTCTGAACACATTTTCTTCTCCGTTGCCGAATTTTTCCCGCACCACCGTTTTTCCCATCGGCAAAAACCAACTGGAAGCGTCAACCGCCGACTCCAAAAAGCCGCCCGGGTTTCCCCTTAGATCTATAATCATTTTGCTGTTGCCGGAATAGACGAATTCCCGCAAAGCGTTTCTGAACTCATTGGTTGAGTTTCCGGAAAAGCTGTAAAATTTTATCAGAAATATTCCGCCGGGCTTTTTTTCCGTTTCCAAAATCGGAATTACAATGGTGTCTCTTATAAGAGTTATTTCTTTGGTGGTTTCTTCTCCTTTTGGAAGAATAACAATTTTTATTGCCGTCCCTTTTTCTCCCCGGATGAGCCTGGCCGCTTCTTCGGCCGTCATATCCATAGTCGTCTTTTCGCCGATTTTTAAAATCTTGTCGCCCGCTTTTATGCCGGCGCGATACGCCGGAGTCCCCTTAAGCGGAGAAATTACCGTAACTGTTCCGCCCTTTACTCCTATTTCCATGCCGACTCCGCCAAAATCTCCCCTGATAGTATCTTTGAATTCCTTGTTTTCTTGGGGCGGGAAAAAAACGGAGTAAGGGTCGCCGAGAGATTTCACCATTCCTTCTACGGCGCCCCAGACCATTTTTTGCCCGTCCAAGTCTTTGGCGGAAACATATTTGGAATTTACCGCGTTCCAAGCCGTCCAAAACGGAGCAAAATCAATTTCCGGTTCTTTGCCGGCTTCTTGATTGATGATGTTGAATTCTTTTCCATTCTGATTTTTCTGGCTTTGACCAAAAAACAATCCGCCGTAAAACAAGCCGGCGGCCGCCAAAACACTTATAAAAACAGTCAGATATTTATTTTTTGAAAACATGCTTTTCATTTTACATTAAAAATTATATAATTAAAAGCGGACTATGATTACAACGCACAAATACAAAACTTTGACCTGGGTGGACTTGGAATCCCCGGTCGTGGAAGATATCAAAATTTTGATGCAGGAATACAACATCCCGCCTATCGTGGCCGACGAGCTTTTGAAGCCGACGATTAGGCCGAAGGCTGATGTTTACGGAAATATCGTTTATCTCATTCTCCACTTCCCCATTTACGACATAAGTCGGAAGGTCAGCGAGCCTTGCGAAGTGGATTTTATATTGGGAAAAAATTTCATAATAACGGCGCATTACAAATCAATAATCCCCTTGCACGAGCTGGTCAAGATATTTGAAGTGGGCATTCTTTTAAAAGAAAATCATTTCGCCAAGAGTGTCGGCCGGTTGACTTTTTTAATCGCCAAAAAATTGTATGACTACGCTTTAAGGCAACTGGAACACATTCATAACAAAATATCGGAAATTGAAGAAAGAATATTCACCGGCCAGGAAAAAGAAATGGTCAAAGAAATTTCTTATGTTCAAAGAGACGTGCTGGAATTCCAAAGAGCCATTCACGCCCACGGCAGCGTTTTAAAGTCTTTGTACGAAACAGACCCCAAAATAACCGGAAAAGATTTTCCTCATTATTTGAACGGTATGCTGGCCGAGCTGGCTAGGGTGGAGAACCTGCTGGACAGTTCCAAAGAAACCATAGAACTTTTAAGAGACACCAACGACTCCTTGCTGTCCAGCAAAACTAACGAGATTATGAAAATTTTGACAGTGATGGCTTTCATTACTTTTCCGTCAATGCTTCTATCCTCTCTTATGGGTATGAACACAAAATGGCTCCCTGTCGGCATGCCGGGTGATTTCTGGGTTATCATTTTTTTAATAATATCCAGCTCCCTCGTTTTTTATTGGTTCTTCAAAAGAAAAAAGTGGATATAAAAATGAAGTTTTATGATATTATCTAACCAATAATTATGTCTAACGAATCAAAAAACTTAATGGCGAAAATTCCGCCCCAAAACATAGAGGCGGAGAAGTCTGTCTTGGGCTCTTTGATGCTGGACTCCAAATCCATTGATGTCATCATAGATATTCTGCGTCCGAATGATTTTTATCAAACCAAGCACAAAATTATTTTTGAAGCTATGATTGATTTGTATCAGAGCAAGGAACCGATAGATATTCTTTCTCTTTCCAGCCGGCTCAAAGATAAAAAACAGCTTGATGCCGCCGGAGGCAGTTCTTACTTGACCGAGCTGGTCAACTCCGTGCCGACTTCCAGCAACGCCAAGCATTACGCCGAAATCGTCCACAAAAAAAGCGTCCTAAGAGACTTGATAGAATCGTCCGGACATATTCATCAGCTGGGCTACGACGAGGAAGGAGAGATTGATTCTATACTGGACGAGGCGGAAAAGAAAATTTTTAGCATCGCCAGGATGTCCACCAAGCAAAGATTCGTTAATATGAAAACTTCTCTTATGGACGCTTGGGAAAGGTTTGACAAGCTTCATAAGTCAAAAGGAGAATTAAGAGGCGTGCCCAGCGGATTCCCCGAATTGGACAACTTGCTGTCCGGATTTCAAAAATCAGACCTTATTATCCTGGCGGCCAGGCCGTCTATCGGCAAGTCCGCTTTGGCCTTAGACATCGCCCGCAACGTGGCTTGCAAGGGGGGCGTGCCGGTGGGCATCTTCAGTCTTGAAATGTCCACCCAATCTTTGGTGGACAGAATGATCGCTTCCGAAGCCCATGTGGATTCTTGGAAACTTCGCACCGGCCGGCTTTCCAGCGACGACGAATTTGCCAGAATAAGAGACGCTTTGGACCGGCTTTCCACGGCGCCTATCTTTATAGACGACGAATCTTCGGTAAATATTATGCAAATGAGGGCCAAGGCGCGAAGATTGCAGGCGGAACACGGCTTGGGCTTAATTATTATTGATTATCTTCAGCTGATGGTGCCGAGGCAAAATTCGGACAATATGGTCCAGCAGATGACGGAGATTTCCCGTTCTCTCAAAGGTTTGGCTAAAGATTTGGAAGTGCCTGTTATCGCTCTGTCCCAACTCAACAGGGCGGTGGAATTAAGAAATCCGCCCATTCCCAAACTTCACGACTTGAGAGATTCCGGCTCCATTGAACAAGACGCCGACGTGGTGATGTTTATTTACAGGGAAGATAAATACAAGCCGGACACGGACAGGAAAAATATCGCCGAGATACACGTGGAAAAGCACCGAAACGGCCCGACCGGAAAAATTGACCTTTATTTTAACGCGGAAAAAGTCAGTTTTTCATCCATAGAGAGAGGAGACTTCGGACAAATGTAAATCAAAAAAATGAATGTAGACAGGCTTATAGAAAGTTTTTTGAAATTTCCGGGCATCGGCCCGAGGCAAGCTAGACGATTTGTCTATTTTTTGGCCGGAGAAGACAAAGCGTATGTGGATAATTTGGCCAAGCTCATTCTGGAAGTTAAAAGCGGGATGAAGCAATGCGAGAGCTGTTACAGATATTTCAACTCGTCGAAGTCCGGTGTCGACGAAGGTTTATGTCCCGTTTGTTGTGACGCCGTCCGAGATTCATCGGTCATTATGGCGGTGGAAAAAGACGTTGATTTGGAAAATATAGAAAGAACCGGCAACTTCCGCGGCAAGTATTTTGTTTTGGGCGGACTGCTTTCTTTGGCCGGAAACGGAACCGCCGAAGTGAGGTTGAAACAGCTTTTTGAAAAAGTCCAAAAAGAAAAACCGGCAGAAATTATTTTGGCCACTAGCGCCACCGTAGAGGGCGAAAATACGAACTTATATATAGAAAGAATTTTAGAGCCCCTTAAAGTGAAAATTACCCGCCTCGGACGCGGCCTTTCCACTGGCGCAGAACTGGAATACAGCGACAGCGATACGATAGAAAACGCGCTGAAAAACCGGCAATAAAAAAACAAATCAAGTCTGAATCGCGAAACTCTGTTATGAGCGACGCCTTACGGAGCGCGGCGGCGCGAGTAGAGCAAATTTTCAGCAGAAAATTATGCGAGCTGAGCGAATAATAGAGCTTCGCGATTCACTTTAGTAGGTTACTTTATTTCTTGGATTACCACTTCCGTAAACGGCTGTCTGTGCCCCATTTTTCTTCGCGCTCTGGTTTTTCTTTTGTATCTTAAAATTGTCACTTTTTCGGCTCGGCCTTCTTTTTTCACTTCGGCTGACACTTTCGCTCCTTCCACATAAGGCTTGCCCAGTTTTATATCCTCCCCATCTATGATAAGCAAAACATTGTCAAAGGAAATTTTTCCGCCTTCTTTGGCGTCTTTAATCTTCTCAACTTTGAGCGTTTGGCCCGGTTGAACCAGATATTGTTTTCCGCCTGTCTCTATAACGGCTGATTTATTGGGGTTCATAACGACATCCATATTACTCTATTTCTTCCGGTTTGTCCACAATTTGGGGTTCAATGCCGACGGCAACGCCGGTTATGCGCAAAATATCCTTGTCTATCTTGTTCAGTTCTTTGTATGAGCTGTTGTAAGCGTTTACCGTCGTGGACAAGTTAACGCCCAATTTTTTCATAAACTCTTCGTAAACTCCAAGATGACGGGACAAGTCCTCCACCCTCTTCCTTATCTCTTTGGCCGATTCTTCTATCTGCAAAGCGCGCAAGCCTTGAAGAACCGTCTGCAAGTAAGCCATAAAAGTGGTGGGCGAAACGATGATGACTTTTTTCTGCCTGAAAGCGTATTCTATAAGGTCAACGGTGGAAGTCTTTATCGCGCCGACTTGATTGATAAGCAGGTCGTAAAATATACCCTCGGACGGGATAAACATAAAAGCGAAGTCAGTTGTATCCTCGTTCGGTCGGATATATTTGGAAGTTTCGTCAATTCTGTTTTTCAGGTCTTGCTTGAAAAGTTTTTCCAGTTTTTCTTTTTCCGCCGGGCTGTTTTCGTTGATTATTTTATTATAATTTTCTAGGCTGAACTTTGAATCAATGGGCAACATTTTGTTTTTATCCAAAAAAATGACGGCGTCCACAATGTCTCCGTCGGCAAACTTATATTGCATCTGGAACCGGCCCGGCGGCAAGACATTTTTAAGCACTGTTTCCAGATAATATTCCCCCAACACCCCTCTTTGTTTCGGATTAGTCAGAATGTTCTGCAAACTTTGCAGTTGTCCGGCAAAGCCGATAACTTGTTTGTTGGTTTCGTCCAGTTTGGTCAGTTTTTCCGTCACTTCCGAAATTATTTTGGCCGAATGGCCGATCTGCGACTGCATCGCCTTGGTTGACTCCCCTATCCTGCTGTCCAAAGTGTTTCTGATGTCCAGATTTGTTTTGTGCAAAGCTTCTTTAATGTCTTTCAACTGCTCTTGCATCATCAGCGCCGCCCTGTCGCCATTTTTATTCTCATCCTTCGGCGCCAACGCTTTTTTTATCAAAAACCAAAACACCGCGGCAAAAACCGCCATCACTCCCGCCAAAACCAAAATTATCGTAAAAATTTGCAGCATAAGAAAATTATAACATAAAAAAATAGCCCTATCGAATTTTTGTTCGCTAGGGCTATTATTTAACCGTAAAAAAGAGAGGTTTAGTTTTCCTCAACAGAAATTATTTTAAAATAATTTCTGTTGGTTCTTTTCATTTTAACTTTAACATCCTTGTCAACTTTAAAATGAAACTTCTCAAAAGGAAAACTAGCCGGATTGGCCGCGCTTTTTAATACTTCTCCTTTTTGAAGATGAGTACTCAAAATTTCACCTTCTTTGTTGTAGTCAATGATTTTTACACCTTCCAGCACCGCATATCCCTTGAGGTCATTAACTTCTTTCAAGTGGCCAATGAGTACACTTGTGTCCACTTTTTGACACCCTGTCCCAAGTGTTGCTACCATAAAAATTGCCATCAAAAACGCAATGTTTTTCATCTTTCCTTCTCCTTTTTTCTGAATCCCGTCAGATGTCGGTCGCTTTAGGTTAAAGCGAAAGATTTAAAATGTTCAAAATACTACTTATACCATACAGGAATTTTATAAAAAGTCAAGGATTTTGCCCCGAATTCTAGCTTCAAATGCCCGCTTCCATCCAAAAACCCTTGTAAATAAAGGATGAAAACGAAATAGCCGTAAGGTAGAATAATGTTGAAAACGATCAATTATCAACATAATCACTTACGGCTA
>Ga0209211_10008504_pt1 | contig 14005 bp, 10 predicted proteins | sample RifGroA2_FD_183992 | JGI IMG/M metagenome (GOLD analysis project Ga0209211, IMG submission 183992) | Groundwater microbial communities from Rifle, Colorado, USA - Groundwater A2 (SPAdes) (version 2) | ecosystem: Environmental > Aquatic > Deep subsurface > Groundwater | place: Rifle, Colorado...
AGGTTAAACTATGGTAAAAAAGGAAAAAATCAAAAAACGAAAACGGCAAGTTTTTGGCATAAATAATATGCTTAATCAAATCGCTAAAGATACTTCACGCGTTGCGAAGAAAATCGGAGAGGATATTGCCCGCGGAGAAGCAGCCAAAGTAAAGACGAAGAAAATCACAGATCTAAAAACTATCAAATTGGCCAAGCTAAAGGAAAAGAAGCTCAGACTAAAGGAGAAGCGGCTTGCTGAATTGGACGCAAAAAAAACAACTAAACTAAAAGCAAGAAAGGCGGCTAAGATAAAGGCGGAAAAAACGCCCAAGCTAAAAGATGTTAAGATTACTAAACCGTCAGGCGATGCAAAGAAAACTGAAAAAGAAACAGTTCCACCCGAAGAAATCAAGAAGAATGTTGCTGCTCTCAAAAACACCGCTACAACGGGCAAGATGAATGCCAAGGAGATTATGCGTCTCAGGACAGATGAAAAAATAAAAACTAAGAAAAGACATGAGGAGAAGCATGCATTAACCACAAAGGAAGAGAAAAACGAGGGAAAGAAAGGGTCTGAATTTCATGTTCCCACGGCAGATGAAATAAAGGAGCGTATCGAGGAAAGATCTCGCGGCAAAGGTGCCAAAGACGAACATACTCAAGAAGAGGTTTTCGACACAAGGAAAGACATTGATAATGCTATCGGCCATCTTGGGCCAAAACCTACAAAAGGTTACATAAAAACAGGAGTGCCTGGATTCGATGAAATGCTTGAAGATGGCATACCAAAGGGAAGCGCGATTCTCATAGCAGGCGGCGCAGGGACAGGAAAGACTATCTTCTGCCTGCAGACTATTGCCTATGCTTGCGAGCGCGGCGAGAAATGCATCTACCTATCGCTGGAAGAAAACGAGGAACGCCTGAAGCAGCACATGAAAGACTTCGGATGGAGCCCTGACAAGTGGATAAAACAGAAGAAACTGATTATCAAGCGCCTTGATCCTTTTGAGATTTCACGCTCTGTGGAAGCATTACTCACAAAAGCAAAGGGCGAACTAATGATAGAGTTTGACAGCATACCTGGCATGATACCAAGTGGCTTCAAACCGGACAAAATTATTTTAGACTCGCTGACAGCGGTCGCATCGGCTTTTGCAGGCAAGGAGGACAGCTACCGCATATACATCGAGCAGTTTTTCAGACTGCTGGAAAAGATAGGCGCCAACACATTCCTCATAACAGAAACAGAGCAGATACCAACAATTTTCAGCAAGACCGGCGATGAAGAATTCCTGGCGGATGGTGTTATAGTTCTGTACAACATAAGGAAAGAGAGTGTGCGCATAAATGCCATAGAAGTTCTGAAGCTGCGCGGGGCCAAACACCAAAAGAAGCTCATACCTTTTGAGATAACAGCAAAGCACGGAATAGTGGCTTATCCTAACGAAGAAATCTACACGAACTTAGACAAATAATTCTCACTTTAGAACATCACTGAATAATTATTTTTTATTGTTTTCTTCAGGCGCGAAGTACAAATTGCGCAGACTCATCTTTTTTGGGGCGGGTTTTTTGGGTGACGGGAACTTTTTGCTGGAAAAACTGTAGGCGCCGGCTAGCTTGTCCATGTTGTCAAGGAGTTTTGCTGCTACGTAAAACAGGGCTATGTTTATGATGACAAAGAGTGCCAGGTACATACGCTCAAAGAAAATCATATCGTTGTCAATTAGCATTGCTTCAGCCCGCAGGAAATTCAGTTGAATGATATATAGTGGAAATATCAGCTGGACACACAGTAGGCCTATAAAAAACTCACCCAAATTCTTGTAGAAGCTGCTCATCAGGCCTGTAAACTGATCCCTGTGGGAGTAAACTTTCTTGATTATTACAAGGTTCATCAGGAGCACAACAGCAAGCCCGGCAAATCCCAGAATAATATTTATCATATAGTCTGCCATTTTATCACCTATACTGTAATATTTTTATCACAAAACTGCGTGAGCTGTGATTCCATACCTTCCTTCAGGTTCCCGACGGAAAGCAAAATACCCCTTGCGTTTTCGTTCCTTATCTTGCTGACAAGGGCGTGCATAAATCTTATTACCATGGACTCATTATTATAGTTTAGCAACGTGTTGATGGTGTCAAAAATAACAAATTTTTCGCCCTCTATGGAGGATAACACCTGATCGATGGCTATGGAGACGCTCGTAAGGTCACCTGGGTTGCCAAGGTAGAGGCAGTTGGAATCCTTCCGCGCGTCATTTGTTTTTGTTACCATGTCTATAAAAAAAATCGAGTTGACCTTTATTTTGTTCCTAATAAATGACTGCTTGAGCGTTTCAAAGGGCTTGTTGACGCTCACGTAAATGCCGCTGCCGCTCTTTGAGAACAGCTTGGTCAGGTTTGTGGCAGTTTCAGCGTAATTCGTACTGTTTGTCATGACGAGAAGGATTTTCTCTTCGGGCTTAAGCACCATCTTCGAGTCCATATAACTAATTGTCACCGGGTATTAAAGAACATTACTAATCGATTACACACACGCCTGTAACCACACCATTATTTCTTCCGGTAAGAAGTGCAAATTATAGTAACTCTTCTTAGTAATTATATAAAGTTACTTTGTTTGGTAAGTTTTAAGAACTGCCGCGGCAATAGTTAATCCATGCCAAGAGGAAAGGAAATAGACAGCAGAATAGTCGCCGCGCTGAAGAAAAGAGACATGCCTGTTTCTACGCTGGATCTTGCGAAGGAGATAAAAGTATCCTGGCATCCTGTCCGCTTTCACTGCCTGCAGCTGAAAACAGAAGGCAAAATAGACGGATTCCGCGTAGGCCATATGGACCTCTGGGTGAGTAAAAAATGACCAAAATAATATTTGCACTTTTCATATTGATAATGGCATTCTTCTTAGTCTCTGCAATAGCTGTGTTTGCCCTTGACTTTGGCGACCCGTCCCCTGATATCGGCACGCCGGACAACGGAACAATAGTAAGTTCAACCGCAGGCTACAATTACACAGACGGTAATTTCACGGACATGCAATCAAACAATAATGTTTACTTCACCGTGGGAAGACATAATCCAACAGGTATCGGAAACGAATTGGAAGCATTTATCAACATAACATACGATATAACGCCGCTCAACCTTTCGACGGGTCAGATTCTTCAGTTAATATTTAACATGAGCTACTGCACATCACGTGATTTCACACCGCCCACTACATGCGGCGGCGGGCTGGCACAAGGGACTGCAAACACAATGGATGTTGAGATTTACAACTGGTCGTCCGGTTCCTATAAAGATATTGGCGATATACCAGAAAGCAATAACGAAGTTGCAGCAACATATTTTGTGAATAGCAGTTTTGGCGATTTCGTATCCAACAGCCTTATTAACATAAGATATGAGGCTAATTACACATTAGGAAACAGCCGAGATGCAACGCTCACCATAGATTACGCGCCGCTAACAGTGAAGTACGATAACATAACGCCTGTGGTCACGTTGAATCTGCCTGCAAGCGGATTCAATACAACAGAAAATAATATAACAGCCAACTTTACATTTACAGATAACAATGCGACATCTACATGCTCATTGATTATAAACAATGCAATTAATCAGACAAATACATTAACACAAAATAATACGATAACGGATTTTAATGTCAGCAATCTCGGACACGGCTATTATAATTGGAGCGTGAACTGCACTGACATAGCTAATACAGGCGTATCTTCTGTAAGGTCATTTTTTGTCAATAGGACGCCAATCATTGATTCGATAGACAGCACTCCAGACCCGATAAAGGGCGGAAACGTTATAACAATAACCGCGAACGCACCAAACGACCCGAACAATGACACGCTTAACTTTTACTGCGATGCAACAGAAACACCTACAGCGACCAACACAGACTGCACCGGCGGGACAACGATAGACACTACACCGTCCTACAACCTGAACTGCACTTTTGCGACAGCTGCAACAGACACGCCAAATCTTGTATATTGTCGTGTTTATGATGGCGGAATTTACAGCACGGTACGCAACACTACATATACCACGGACTCCACCCCACCGTCAACATCTGTTGTCAACGTTGCCAATGATTCCACACTACCTTATACTGACAAGCTCAATGACGGCTCGACAAACATAACTGTAACTGGCGAGTCTGACATGTCATGCCGCTTCTCTGCTTCGGACATAGCATACTCTTCAATGACAAATGACTGCACAATAAGCGGAAGCCAGGCTCTTTGTCAGATAACAACTGTAACGCAGGGAAGTTATAATTATTATGTGAGTTGCCAGGACAGCCTGGGCAATGAGCAGAACTCCACTACAAATCTTGGCGTTGCCTTCACTTTGGACTACACAATGCCCACAACAACCGATAATTCCTCTTCAGCCATACAGATGTCTGGTTACAATGTTACCATAACAGAAGCAGATAACATAGACGGCGATCCGATAACACTGTACTGCACGGATACAACAAACACATGCTCTCCAAATACGGCGATAGATACCGACGGTAAAGTGCAGTTCAATTCGAGAGGCACCTACTACCTCAGATACAACAGCACGGATTATGCAGGAAACCAGCAGACAACCGTCAGCAAAACAATAATCATTAACCAGTTGCCTACGTTCACATCAGCGTTAGGCACCAGCGGAACAGTAAAAGGCGGCTCAACAATAAATATAACAACGGTTTCTTCGAGTGCGGACTCTAATCAGAATGAAACTCTCTTCGTGTGCAAGACAAGCTCAGCTACGTACACCGGCTGCAGCAACTCAACAAACATATACTGCGCGGCAAACGCAACTGGAAACGCCACATGTACGTTCACTTCAGAGACGGATGATACAACACATACCTGGTACGCTTTCATATTTGACCAATTAAATGAAAGTGCTGTAGCCAATCCTAGGGGCGGCACTTATACGACGGATTCGACAGGTCCTACAATATCAATCCTGTCACCTACAAACAGCACCTATACGCAAAACAACATAACAGCTATCATAACCATGAATGAGGCCGCAAGTAATGTCAGCTATTCTCTAAACGGCGCTCCAAATGTTTCAATGACCAGCATATCACCAACAGCCTGGGTTATTGATTTAACAGGACTTTCCGATAGTTCCCATATACTTGTATTTTATGCAAACGATACGGTAGGAAACACCGCTGTGGAAAAGAATGTAAGTTTCACTATAAGCGCAGTACCTGCTGATACAACACCACCTTCTATTACAGTTACCTCGCCTGTAAGCGACACATACTATGCAACCCAGACAATACTTTTGAATATTTCACTTAACGAGAACGGCACTTGGGCTGGTTATGTGCTGGATGACGGGGCTCTTACAGTTCTTGACAACACATCAAACAGAGAGTGGAATACAACACTTATCGTTGTCCAGGGAAGCCATAATATCACTTTCTTTGCCAACGACACGTCTAGCAACCAGGGTAACACGACAATATCATTCTTTGTGGATGTTTCAGCTCCCCAATTTTCTTCCGTGACTGTTTATCCTAATCCTTCTAACCAGTCACATGCCGTGACCTGCTCGGCTTTCTGGACTGACACATTTAACATAACCTCAGCAAACGTGGAAGAAAACTCAAGCGGTATCTTTGAAAATCATACAGTTACCATAGCAGGAATCAGCGGATGGACCAATTATACCATTGTTGGTGCCAAGCTTTCCAATGTTGGAAGTTACATATGCAACTTCTATGTAACTGACATTTCAGGCAATTCAAATTCAACGAGCACCAGCTTTACTGTCCAGGATAACAAGCCCCACCAACACAAGCTACTCTCAGAATGATATGGCACTGCAAATAGTTTCGAGCGAGACGTTACTTACAGCCTACTACTGCCTGGATGCCTGCACATCTAATACAACAATGACCAACACTTCAGCAACTTTGTGGCAGGCGTCTCCTACCATAGCAAGCGGCTCCCATACAATAATATTTTATGGCAATGATACTAGCAACAACATTGGCAACACAACAATAAGCTTTACTGTAGATACCACACTAGGTGATACAACACCTCCTACAATAATAATTCACTCACCTGTCAACGGTACATATTTAACAAGCATAAATGCCCTTCTTAATGTCTCACTTAACGAGAACGGCAGCTGGGCGGGTTACGTGATTGACGGTAGTAGTCTGACAAATCTAGACAACATCTCAAACAGAAACTGGAACACTACACTAACAGGCCTGGCTGATGGCGTTCAGCATAACATAACCTTATTTGCAAACGACTCTTCTGTAAATAAAAATACAGGAAACACGACAATATCATTCTTTGTGGATGTTTCAGCACCCCAGTTCACTTCTGTGACTGCTGCGCCTAACCCTGCCAATGAAACCCAGACAGTTATCTGCTCGGCTTTCTGGACCGACATTTTTAATATAACTTCGGCAAGCGTTGAGGAAAACACCACAAGCAGTTTTGTTAATCATAGCATAATCATAAATACAGCAACGGGCTGGACCAACTACACAACAGCTTCTCTGAATAAAGGTAGTTACCGTTGCAACTTCTATGTTGTTGATGAAGCAGGAAACTTAAACTCAACAGGCACGGATTTTGCAGTTCAGGATTTGATAGCACCAACGATAACGATAACGAACCCACTCAATACGACTTATAACACACATATGATGGACTTGAACATTGTAACGAGCGAAAACATGACAGCTGCCAATTATTCGCTGGACGGGACATGGGGCAACCTTACCGGAACCGGCATATTCTGGTCTGCGACCCTAACAGGCGTTGCTGACGGCTCACACATGCTTGTTGTTTTTGGTAATGACACTTCCAATAATGACTGGAATTCCAGCGTGACATTCACGGTAAATACAGTTGTGCTGGATGTCACGGCTCCCATACTTACCGTAAGGTCACCTATCGATGGAACTTACTATACTGCAAGCAACGTTGTTCTCAACATAACAGCAAACAAGAATCTTTTGTGGGTGGGCTACTCTATAAATGGCACGACAGCTGAGAATCTTGACAACACCACACAGAAAATATGGAACACTACAAAAACATTTAGCGATGGTGTATACAATATAACTTTCTACGGCAATGACACCTCGAATAATGCCGGCAATACAAGCGACAATGTTGTATATTTCTTCGTTGATACAGCAGCACCACGAAACGGCAGTATCGGATTCACACCGTTGTTACCAAACGATACTTCCACGATTACATGTTTCTCCACGTGGACAGATAACATAAGGCTTTCTGTAGGGTTTGTGGAGCATAACATATCTGGTGTATTTGTCAACTCAACTAACACAACGCTTAGTGGCACACAAGGTGATGTGAACTTCACCTTTGTTGCTAATAGTAGCACACCAGGAAGAGTAGGATGCAGATTCTATGCCTATGACAAGTCTGGACTGGTTAACATCACAGATTTTGTAACCATGAGTGTTGCTGATACCACACTACCGTTTTTACAAAATATAACTTATGTTCCTAACGCAACTGCTTTGCTGGATCCTGGTGTTGTTGTAAATGTTACGGTAAACGTAACGGATAACAGGGGCGTGAGCAACGCTGTGCTTAATTACAAACTCGTTAATGATACAACCTATACTTCATTGGCTATGGAATCAGCAGGCGGGACGGGTTACAATGGAACTATTACTTTGGCAGTAGGTAACTGGACCTTTTTCATTAACGCTACGGACACTAACAGCAATGTTAACTCCACGGCTTTGGTTAACCTGACAGTTGTTCTAGATGAGACATGGACCAATCCCACAACCATATCTGCTATAAAGACAATTACCATTAGCCAGAGAAGCTCTAACACTGTACTTGGCAACATAACAATAAACAATACTGGCGACTTTGATCTAAACTTTACAATAATTTCTACAGCAAGCGGGGACAGGGTAACGTTCAATGGAACAGTTAATACAACACTGCTTCTCAGTGTACCTTACACAAACAGCGGCATATTTTCCGTGGACGCAAATACAACTGATCTCGCCACAGGCACTTACAGTTATTCTATAAACATAACTGCGCGACGAAACGGCACGTTTGTCAGCTTCGAGATTCTTAATTTCAGCATAGTTATACAAAACGTTGCCGGGCCTTACCTTTCGACAATCATAGATACATTTAGCTCTGCTGTTTCCAAGGGCGCCACAGGCATCACCTACTTAACCAGGGTTCAGAATATTGGAACATCAGACGCGTCAGGTGTCTGGCTTGCCTGGACTTTGCCATCAGAATTTACGCTTACTTCAGGAACTTTGAACAGAACCATAGGAGCCCTTCCGGTTGGTGCCAGCGCTACCAATACAATAATGATTTCAGTTAACACATCGATAACTGACGTTAATACAACAATAAACACAACGGCAATGGGCAGCGACTCTTCGTCGTCAGATTCAAAAACAGTTACCATAGGAAACCCTGTTATGGTTACCCAGACAGTAACTACGGTAATACCAGGTGGCGGAGGAGGAGGAAGTGGTGGCAGCGCTGGTGCTGTCGTGGAAAAGGTTTTGCTGGGAGAGGAAATTCTTAGCTCCACGAAGACCTTTGAACTAGTGCGCGGCTATAATGATTCATTCCCGATACACGTGAGAAATATATTTGAGAAGACAAAGATCTATAATGTCTCTCTCTACATTGATGGCTATCTTTCACGCTATATAAAAATTACACCGGATTCGGTACAAGAAATTAAATACAATGAAACAAAGAACTTTGTCGCTACAATTGTTTCTCCTGAGTATATGGACAAAGTAAGTTACTCACTAAAAATTATTATTAAGGGCACGATAGTCGGACCTGGTGTAATAAAAAACATGACAGAAACAAAGAACGTTATGCTTATTATTCACACAATAAGCAGGGAAGACTCATCACAAAATCTTGATACGGCCAGGGCTGTCATAGAGGAAATGAAAAATGCAGGATTGCCAACAACAAAGCTTTCTGCATATATAGATGAGGCTGCTGCAGCTTTGGAAGCGCATGACTATGAGAGAGCAAAGGAACTTTCTGACCTGATACAAACAACAAAGACAGACGCATTCCTTGCACGCAGTCTCATAGATGAAATTAAAAATAAGATGTCTGGGTCTCTTGTCACTGGCGCTGCTGTCGGGCTCAAGAGCTCCACCAGAACTGAGGAGCTTATAAATCTGGCAATGGCGGCATTCGAGCGCGAAGATTATCAGACAGCTATACAGCGCATAAAGGATGCCAACTTTACCTTGGCTCTGGAAAGCACATCCTTCGATCCTGTTTACTTTTTGATAACATATTGGTGGGCGATGACCCTTGGATCAATGTTTGCGCTGCTCTTCATGATTTTTGCATACCACCAGCATGTCAAAGCCACTATAACCCAGGACATATTGAATCTTGCAAAGGAGGAAAATAACATTCTGCACCTGATGAAGATGAACCAGAAGAAACACTTCACTAGCGGCGGTGTAAAGGCATTCAGAAAAACCATGGAACAATATGAGAGACGGCTGGCGGAGATACGACAGACAAGAATAAAATTAAGGCATAAAAGACTGCATCTGCTCAAGCCAGGAAAAATAATAGAAGATCTTCAAAAGGAGAGCGAGGAAGTCATGGAGCTGATGAAGCAAACCCAGCAAAAATATTTCGTCAGCGTGAAAATGAGCAGAAAAACCTATATTGATAACATGAAGCTTTACAATGAAAGGCTGGCTGAGATTGAGGACGAAAAGATAACAGCAGAAACTCTGTTAGCTACAAGCGAAACGCCTTTCAAACAGACTACGCTAGATACGGTGCATACCACTTTCCTTAAGACAGTGGTTGCATCGTGTAAACAAACTTTGTATTGTGGTGCCACAACATTTATGCGATGGAAACAAAGTTTGTTTCACAAAATAATTCCTTCACTGACCAAGCTCAAGCTGCCGCCATTGAATATTAAACTCAAAGCAGAAACTTCTGGTAAAAGCAAATCACCTGAAAAACACCCTGGATTAAAATTACCTTCACTTCATCTTAGCCCCCCAAAAATACACTTTACCATTCCAAAAGTAAAATTACCAAAGATAGCTGTGAAAGGAGTACATAATTTAGAAAAGGAAATAAAATATATTGAAAAGGGGTATGTGAAAGGCGCAACGCCTCTGGAACCTAAGATGAATCCTGTGATGCTTAAGGCGACCCGTGTCCCACGCCAGTATGATTATGTGCGAGCGGTTAGCTGGGTTCACCACAAAGATCCAGATGCCATAAAAATGCGTGAGAATATCATGAACCTAAGAAAAGGAATTCGGAGGATGTTGAAATGGCAAAGAAAATAATTTTTATCCTGTTATTGTTGACTATGCTGGCCTCACTGGGTCATGCGGCTTCACGAACGGATGCTCTTCTGGCGATAAACCAGTCGCAGAATGATATGAAAGAAATGATGGGGGCAGGATTTTCCGCCAACTCTGTCAACGATACCATAGGTGCCATGCGCCAGGCTCTTGAACGGGCTGACTTTGCTGAAATGCTGCGACAGAACGCGACCGGTTCCCTGGCGGAACAAGCACGGAAAGCTTTGGAAGGATTGAACTACGAGGGATTTACCTATGACAGTGTCGTGGCCTATGGTAATCAGACAGCAGTAAGAAAACAAAAGGCATTCGATTTGTATGATTCCATAAGGGCTTTGGAAATAAGGATTGACAATACTTTTGGTTTGAATCTGTCAGATGCAACGGTGCTTATTGGTCAAGCAAAAGAAGAGTTCCAGAAGGAGCACTATGACCAAGCGCAGCAATACTTGACCAGCGCCAATACTATTCTTGAGACTAAAAAGGCAGAGGCAACGACTCTTTCAGCCATGGTGGAATCAGGCAGAAGCTTCATTGAAAAATACTGGCAGGGATTACTGGGACTTATAATACTCATTATAGTTTTGTCATGGTTTGGACGGGAAAAATATAATAGACGTAACCTAAAGAAAAAGATAAGGCGTATGAAGGCGGAAAAAATCACCTTGAATCACCTGATGAAAGAAACCCAGCGGGATCGTTTTGAAACAGGAAAACTTTCTGCTCCAATATACGAAATACGCATGGACAAATACAACAAGCGAATTAACGACATCGATCAGAAACTTCCGGTGCTGGAAGTTATGCTAAAAGGAAAGAAGCTCAAGAAAAAGAACTATAATAAAAATTAGGCTTGATTTAGAATTCTTCCAGACGGTTCTTCATGATGGCAGCCGCCTTCTCGCATCCGATGGCACAGATGAATTGGGCTAGGCGCGGACCACGTAGACTATTCAGGAGAAGAACATATGTAGCCTCATAGAATTTTCCCATCTCCATGCCGTCTTCCTTTGGTATGGCGTAGAGGCGTGCATAAAGTTCTTCTTCTCCCCAGTTTTTGCTTTCAAGTTCGTATATTAATTTTTTTATGGATTTTTTCTGGCTGTCGCTTAGAGTATAGATGATTTTCTCCTCTGGAACAGTATCATTTATCCAGTTAAGGACGTAAGCAATACGCTGCTCTAGCTCTTGCTCATCTTCTTTGTTCAAATCTTCTGGAACATGACCAGTTCTTTCTAAAATATTTTTCACAACTTCTTCGTTCTTGGCTATTCTCATGAGATTAGCAAGCATGTTATAGGGAACAGCAACCTGCTCTTTTGAAGTCTGCAAAAAATTTACAAATTCAAATAAACGTTTTTGATGTTCAAGCTCTTTCTGATTGACAACTTTTACTTTTCCAAAATATACACGCTCTAACTCATCCACTTCATCCATGTAGGCTGGTATGGCGTCAGGGTCAACAACACGGCTTGTTCCTAGTCGCTTCAAAAAGAGGAGGCGCAAACTTGCAGGCGATGCGTATTTCATCCATCTTGCCGGAGTGAAGACATTGCCGGCGCTCTTGCTTATTTTTTTACCGCTACGCTCCGTGAATAATTCATAGAATGAATGGATAGGTGGTTCCCAGCCGAATATTTCCTTGCTGATTCGGTCGTTGCAGCGCACGCTGTCAAGGATGTCTTTTCCAAAAGCTTCGTAATTAATATTTAGTGCAGCCCATCTTGCACCGAACTCCACTTTCCATGGCAGCTTGCCATCACGTATTCCACAGGCACCGTCATGACCACAGCCTTTTACTTCTATGACCTGTCCGGTGCTGCTATTTTTTCCTTCGAAAGTCTGGTCACATTTGTAATGGATCTCTTCTTCGTCGAATCTGTACGCGCGGGTTGTGTAAATTTTACCACAGTTTTCGCAGACAGCCATATAGGGCAGTTGGGTTATGTATTTATCCTGACCTGTCACTTCGCGTATTATTTCGCCGCATTGCTTTGCGTTTTTCAAGGCAATAATTATCTGCTTATCGAGAGTGCCTTTTTCATATTCCTCATGTGCACGCAGCAGTCGAAACTCAACGCCTAGTCTGTCGAAAGCATCTGTCAGAAGCTGACCAATATGTAGTGCCATGTTTTTATGACAGCCGAACGGGTCATCTATGGTGTATACGGGCTTGCCTATTTCACTTTCAGCAACGGGAAATCCTACAGGAATTTTTCTTAGTCCATCTTTATCGTCAGAAAATGCAATGAATTCACTCTTTACGCCCAATTCTTTCAACGCCAGATTAACTACAAAGGAGCGGATGCCGTCACCGGTTGAGCCCACATGGGGGATGCCGCTTGCTCCGAGCCCCATTTCCGTACGAAAAGTAGAGACGCGGCCAAGCTTTTTCTCACGTTCCACAACTTCTTTTGCGACCTGGTCTGCCCAGAAATTTGACGACATGATATCACTTTACAAACTCAACATTATTCATAGTTTTGAATTCCTTATCTCCTGTCAGAAATTTAACATTATTTTCAATAGACATTATGTAACCGATGCAATCTACATAGCTAAGATTTTTTCCTCTGTTTAAAAACCTAAATTTTGCAGCATTTTTTATTGTCTCTTCATTGTACGATATTGCAAAATTGAGAAATACTTTGTAGTAAACCTCTGCCACATGTTCGTTGTAATTAAGCAGCAGGGCATAATAAAGCTCCAATAGGTTGAGCATGGAAGTTAGCTTGTTAGCGTTCTTGTACTTTTCATAATTGACATTGCCTTTTATGAGCTCAATTAATGCGTAGGTGTCAAAGAAAAAAGTTTTAGTCATTCCAAAGCTCCTTGTCAACATCTTTTAATATTCTGCCGGTGGGTTTCTTCCAGTCCTTGAGCGAGCCGAATACCTTATTCATGTTAATCTTTGAAGATTTTCTCAGTATTATCTCAACCTTTTGCCCATCCTTTAGATTTTCCTTTCTTACTATTTCGTTTGGTATTATCACACCAAAGGAGTTGCCCCACTTTTTTATTTTACCCTCGAGTTCAGACATATTATCACCAGTTATACAATGTATAACTAAGTATATAAAGATTAGACTAGATAGCTAATAATAAGATAAGTAGAAACTCTGTAAGAAAATGGATTGACAACTGTACTGGCGATTAATATGGTAAGAGAAAAAGTCATGAAAATTGCCGATAAGAGCATAAAAGACAATAAACGACTTCTCATTAGGCTCGCAAAGAAGTGAAGCCTCTATAAACGAAGCTTTTATTAACACTTCCCCCAAGTTATACAAATGAAATGGTTTGCGTTATCTCTAGCAGCAGGAATAATTCTCACGATGCTTTTGTCTTTTGTAGTGTCTTCAGATATCGCGCTGTTTGCAGGCTTCATAGCAGTCATATCTTTGTTGATATACAGCGACCGCAGAAAGGTGAAGCGCGAGGGCATTATCGTCATAAGAAGAACCCAGCGGGGCAGGAATTTCATAGATAACGTGGCGAAAGCATATCCAAGATTCTGGAGGGTACTATCAGTAATAGGCATCGCTGTTGGGATAATACTCATGTTTGTTGGCTCGCTTGTCCTAATAACACAAGCAATTGCTGTTATAGAAGGCGCCGCCGGCGG
>Ga0209211_10008508_pt1 | contig 14000 bp, 9 predicted proteins | sample RifGroA2_FD_183992 | JGI IMG/M metagenome (GOLD analysis project Ga0209211, IMG submission 183992) | Groundwater microbial communities from Rifle, Colorado, USA - Groundwater A2 (SPAdes) (version 2) | ecosystem: Environmental > Aquatic > Deep subsurface > Groundwater | place: Rifle, Colorado...
TCAGAAAGTACCCCTGTGACCGCATCATATACAGTAGAAGCGACGGCGACAGTGGTGTCACCAATGAATTTTGCGGTTACGACACCAGTGTTGTATGTCCAAATGGCAGTGGCTACCGCAGTCTCATAAGTCCGAATGACAGCGGCAACCGTTGTGTTGTAGGTGTCGAAAACAGCAAACATCGTCAATGGGGATTTACGTATCACCTCGTCAATAATTGCGTTATTTCGTGCGGTGACAGCAGTTGCTGTTAATGCAACGGTAAGTTTCGCTGAGTAACTTGCAGCGTTAACTGCTTTTTCTGTGACTGAGATTATTTTTGGAGGATTAATGCACGGGATATTTTCAGAGCGATTTGGAGAAACTGATAATCTCGCAAGCGATTCCTCTATTCCCATTTTTATTTCTTTAGCACGATATTCTAAATATATTTCACGAAATCCATGCCCCCTGCCAGAATCATCTGTTTCTTGGTAATCAATGCTGTCGTTTGCAGGAAGCACCGTTCCTGGAAGATTATTCCTTACAAGATTAATGATAGTGTCGGTGCTTGAAGTGAGATATTTTCCATTACCCGCAACGAAACCTGCTGGAGACGCAACGCCGTACACTCCAATTGATTTTTCTGAAACATCACCATTTTTTGTCACTATTTTGTAGAAATTATTCGCGTAAAAATTGCCCTGTGAATGGGCGACGAGAAGGAGCTTTTGAGTTTTTACTTGTGTGCTTGCACCGTTGAGCATTTTAAGAAAGTCAGGATCCTGCATATCGACTTCTTTAAAAGTTTTTTGAATAGCGACGTCAAATAAATCGATTACCTTGCCGTGAGTTAGGTTATAGAGGTAGTCAACAATTAGTGGTTCACTATTGTAACTAGGAGGCAAAAGCTTTTTAACTGCTTTCCTGTTTGCTTTTGCTCCATCTTTATCATTATCCTCTCCCTCTTTCGTAAAAATACCGTTAATTGTAGCAACGGTGTATCCACTTTTTGAACAAGTCACTTCGCTCACCTGAGCAAAGGAAATAAGTGGGAATAACAATACTGTAATAATTATCCCATTCATTTTTTGGTATTGTTTCAACATAATTAGTTTGGAAGTGTCGATAGATCAATATCGCAAAAAACTTCATCGAGTGGTCCAAAGCTTCTTATTTTTTCATTAAAATTGCTTATCGCTTTTTTTCTTTCAGCTGTATTAAACTGTATTTTTTCAACAAAATTAATAAATACATCAATCTTTTTAACATCCTCATAATTTCGCCCTGATTCAGGAGTTTCTCTTGGAACCAAAGTATCACCGACGCACGAATCTGCCCTGTCCTCCTCCCTCACCACCTCCGTCACATTCCTTGTTTCTTCAAAAGGTTGCGTTAGTTCCATCTGTAGAACAAGCGCATACTGTAAAAGCACTGCTCTCGTCTTTGCTGAGTCTGGATATTCCCTGAAGATCGCGAGCTCCACATCATCACGGATACCGTTATTATTTGCGTCGATGCCTACAACAGTCTTGTCCGCTTCTGTGCCTGGGTCTGGTGGCAGATTCACGCCCATCACATCATCCATAGTGAGTTTTGTTGCATGAATTTTTTTGATCTGCTCATCCGCCTTGTTATCTTGAATAGCCCACGGAATACGTGTAATGACCAGCAAAACAAAGAGGAGGGATATACCAACCATTCCTTTCCACAAAAAACGCCATATCTTATCTAATTTTTGTTTCGTATTTGTGTTCATATTTTTTTATTGTGTTAATGTTGCGTTAATATCTACAAGTTTCCCCAGCTCGCCATCTCGGCCAAGGTCGTAAGGAATCTGTTCATCCCACGGAACATCTCGTGCCGGATTTGTTGAAAAATCCAAGTCGTCAAGAAGTGAGCTGAATCTATTGCCCCTTGAATCTTCTAGAACGATATATGCATAGTCACCACTGTCGATACAATAGGAACAGTTGTAATGATACACGGCCCTTATTATTTTGTATTCCTTTTCTGATAAATACCCCCGTTCTCCCAAATTTGGATCTACTATATTTTCTTGAAAGGAACTCGCATGGCTTGTGTCCAATGATCCCAGTATATCAAGGTCTGTCAATCCAATTTCCGAACCAGATTGCGGATCAAATTGAAGACTTGTGTTTTCATTGAAAACAATTTTTTTATTTTGAAGTATATTTGGTAAAGGGCGTGGCTCGTCACAACCACTATTCCCTGAAGCACAGGAGGTGACTAGGGAGAAGTTGACTAAGAAATTTGCGAGTTTTCTATCCATATTGCCAATATGTATTAATAAACTAACCACAAGTGGGATTATCACAAAAAATATAAGCAGTATTATAATCCCAACTCGTGCCCACATTCTTTTTGCTTTCGCTTTTTCGATAATCTTTATATTTTCTAGACTTCCATCAATGACGCCCACATCAAGTTTTTTCACCCAGATAATATTTCGCTTAATAAGATAGAGTGGTAAAACCACAAAAGCTAGTGGGGGAATCATTCCAACCCCCCAAAGATATGAGTGTGTGTCTATACCTTGTGCCTTAAATTTTCTGCTATCTATAACAATCCAGACAATAAAAGCGATGAGTGGCCACGCTACAACAACAAGAAAAGCAACAAACCAAGCCCAGCCAGCTACCGCTAACCCATAAGAGTCCAGTACGCGCGCGGCACCTGTTGCGATACGACCTGACACTTCCATAAACATCTGGAAACTTATTACAGGAAGGATCAGTAGTACAACAATAAATATCAACCAAGCCATGGCTACATACTTCAAATAATTTAAAACAACTTCAACGCGCTTCGGAAAACCGATCCTTAGATTTTTCATAACTTCTCCACAGTGTAGCACGATTGTATTTACCATTTATACAAAAAACAACGATGCTGTGGATAACTCTTCACTCGTGAAGGTCCAACCTTCACGAGTGTTGTATTTATTGAACATCCTTGAAGGTGAGCCACTCGTTCACAAAATCATTGAAATCTTTTACAGTTGAAAAATATTCTGGTGATGCATCGCGATTAAGTATTTTTGATTCATGGCGATCGTTACCCATCCAATCAAGATAACTTGAGTGTTCATAATTATTTAAAAAATTCTGCGCTGTTTTGAGATTTTGAATCCCCTTCTCTTTCCATTTTGAATCAATAATTTTAATAGGATTTAAGTGAATATACGCAAAAAGATACTTGGGATATTCGTCGGTGTTTGCGTGTTTTGCCTTGAACCTGCCTTCAAAAAGAGCACCTGTACGGTTGTTTTTATTATTAAAATACATCGAGTATGCAGTGAGAAGCTTCTTCATAAACAAACTAATTCCATCCTCTTGTTTTTCTCTTACCAGTAAATGAAAGTGATTCGGCATGAGGCAATATGCGACAATATCGACCAGTCTGTCAGAAAACTCAATATTTATAAGCTCCGTGAAGGTCTGACCTTCACGGAGCTTATTGCTTACATCAACTCGCTCTATCCCGTTACAAAGATGTAATAATAAAACGAAACGATTATGGTCGTTTCTGCTTGTAAAAATAATTCTTTTATCTGTCCCGCGATTGTAAAGATGATAATACTCGCCTATCGAAAAATCAAAAGATCTGTTCATTTATAATTAAGTATATCAAGGCGTGCGCATTTAGTGAAGAAAAAGAGTAGAAATACTGCGAATTATGCTTCTGTGAAGGTCAGACCTTCACAGAGTAAGTGATGTAAGGCCCGTGAAGGTCAGACCTTCACGGGTGTGGGAGATAATATAATACAAGCAAACAAAAACAGCCCGGCACCTTGCGGTGCCGGGCTGTTTTGTTGAAAGCTTCGGATTAGGAAGCTTTCATTTTTGACGTGTTGTCGCTAACCGAGGTTAGTTCGAACGTGTCTGGATCAAGCCGCTTGAAGGCAAGCCTGGAACACCGTAACCACTTGTCCAGTCGCTGTGTGCAGCTGCTGAAGTTGTAGTTGCGTTTGGTGACCATACAACATTAGCCCCTGCTGTTACAACGATTGCTGAAGTTGACGCCATTCCGGTGCCACCTGCTGCATAAGTAGTAATAGCTGGGTAATATGCTGAATCACCGTTCAAGGTTGTTGTAACTGAGTATGTCGTCTGTGACGCTGTTACAGTACCACGAGCCTCGAAGTAATATGTTGTTCCTGCTGGTACATTGATTACCGCTGAAGGCGTAATCGTGAATGCTGTTGCAGTAGGTGAAACATTCGCAGCTGAGATCTGACCTGATGAGAAGCCAGAAATTGGTGCTGAGTAACCTGAATCAGTGTAACCGAAGAGGTTAATGTTCGTTACTGTAGCTGATGTTGTTGCAAGAGCAAACTTGAACTGGTTGAGACCAACTCCTCCGTTTGCGTTTGCTGTAACAGTAAAGCGCATGAGCTTACCGTCTGCAACACCTGTTGAACCAACAGTACCAAGCGCGAAGGTTGGGAACGACTTGAAGAGGCGGATGCCTGATGATGCCGTTGAACCTGTTGCGTTGATTGTTGTACCTGAGCTTGCTCCTGTACCCTGTGTACCAGTAGTGTCTGCTGAATTGAAGTCAATTGCAACGAGCGCACCCTGTGTACCAGTGTAACCAGAACCAATCTGTGCAAGGTCTACCTTTACAGTAAGATCCTTGTCAGCATCCTTAGGAAGAACAACTGTTGTAGCAAGAGTTGAAGTTGCCACAGTGTTGGTTCCTGTGAATGTTGCTGTACCTACCTGTGTAGCGCCATCCCAAATCGAAACCTGTACAAGGTCTGATGCTGAGCTTGATGCTGTACTTGTAAGCTTAAGACCGATACGGCTCAAGTTTACACCTTCATTTGCTGCACGGAAACGAATTACCGTTGCAGTATTACCTGTCGAGCCTGCAGCCGCGATAGCGTATGAAGGGCTTGAAGGTGAAGTTGAAACTACGAGTGAGCCAACATCAATTGTCTGTGCTGCACTTGTAGCAGCTGAACCTGTTGCTGTAACTGATGAACCTGAAGTTACACCTGTTACAGTAGGGTTTGTGCTTGAAGGCGTAATTGTCCATGTGTATGAACCTGTTGCGCTTGAAGTTGTATTACACTTGAGTGTAAGAGTCTTCACTGTGTTCTTTGCAACTGTAAGTGTTGAATCAAATGAGATTGTCTCTGATCCTGTTGTTGCTGGGTTCAAAACGTTTGAACCAGTGTTGAGAGCTGTTGAGCCATCAAACAACTGACATGTTGAAAGACCTGTTACGCTAGACTTTGTGAATGCAAGTGATGAGAAACGAACATCTTCACCTGAAGCTGAAGCGTCAAGCTGAATGTTTGCAAACGTCACTGTGCCACCTGCTACAACTGTCTGTGCTGCAGGGCTCGATGACAAACCAACTACAAGTGATGCAGACTTAACAGTCATTGAGTTCAATGTTACCGCTGATGAAAGTGATGACAATGAAATTGTGTTGCCTGTTGTCTGTCCTGTAATACTTGTCCAATCAGATGAAGGGGTTGTAGAAACAACAACAACAGCACCATTTGATGCTGATGAAGGAATCTTACCCTTCAATGTGTAGACGTGCTTTCCAACAGGGTATGTCACAGTATCTGTGAATGTTACCTTTTGTCCAGAAACACCATCTGCAACTGCGTCAACTGGGCCTGCAACTACAGCACCGTTCTCATTGTATAGAGAAATGCTTGTAATCATAGAAGCCCCGATTGCTGCTGATGAAGTAGCAATATGGAACACTTGTGACTGAACTGAGATTGCCTCGCCTGTAAGATCTGTCTCATAACCACCGAGAACCTGGTTTGATAGGTTGATTGCAATGTTCTGTGCAGTAACTGAGTTAGCTTTTGCAACAGATGTCATTGAACCTGCCGTTACTGTTACAGCATAACCACTGATTGATGGTGTTGCTGTTGAAGTAGTCCCGTTAACAGTACCTGTGTAGATAAGTCCTTGTCCATAAGTCTCACCTGTGAGGTATAGATCTGTGTTCTTCTGGAGGTCGAAATCAATCGTACGACCTGATGAACCAGAACCAGTGATATCACCCGCGATCCAAATGTCCTTTGAAAGACCCTTTGAGATAACGATACCTGAACCGAAGTTAGCAGTGTAGTACTTTCCATCTGTAGCAACTACAGTATCGTATGCAGTACCATCAACATAGATTCTTACGTTTGAAAGGTCGCCTACTGATGCTGAACCAGCCTGGTAGAAACGAACTGACTTCAAACGTACATCCTCTGCTGAACCAGCAGTAATGCGGACGCCAGTAAACTTGTAACCGGTTGTACCGATTGCTTTGCTTGCTGTTGTTCCTGGGTCGTATGATGAATTTGTACCTGTTGCAGTACCAATGGTCAACGTACCGTTGATTGTGTGCATTGCGCCTGTGATAGGAAGTGAACCTGAAACTGTTGATGAGGTGTTAACCGCTACAACAGTAAGAGCTGCAACCTGTCCAGCACGTGTGCTATTGTCTGCAGTCATGTTTCCTGCAATGGTGAGTGTTTTTGAAGTACCCGCCTTTACAGTAAATGTACCTCCTACGATAGCCTGGTTTGTTGAACCAAGTGTCTTTGCGATATCAAGCTGTGTACCGTCCTCGTCGAGAAGAAGTACGCCTGAGAAGTTCGCATTAACAGCCGCACCTTGGCGCTCTACTGTGATACCGTTTACTACAACATCCGAAGATCCTGCAGTAAGAGTAATCTTTGTAAATGCAACACGTGATGCGTTCTGGATTGCAAGACCGTTAGCTGGCTGTGTAGCTGAGCTAACTGAAAGTCCTGTGCCAGTTGTTACAACGGTTACTGCGCCAGTGTCACACTTTGTACCTGTGGTTGGGCTAAAGCCAATCATTGAAGTACATCCTGCGACTGTGCTTGTTGTTGCGCCTGTTGCGCATGACAGACCTGTCGTTGCGCTAAAGCCAACGAGTGAAGTACAGCCAGTAACCATCCCTGTTGGTGTTACTACAACTGAACCGCCCATTGTGTTCAACTTTGCACGAGTAGATGCACCAACGAATCCCGTACCGCTGGTCAAGCCAACTGGTGCGAGAATCTCTGATGCGTACTTGTTCTGAAACTTGATAACTGCAGCCTTCGTTGCGCCACCGAAGTACGAGGTCTCCATTCCTGGAGCGCCTGCACCTGATGTTGAAACCTGCGTGTCAGCACTCATGTTAAGAGCTTTCTGAAGCTCCATAACATCAGCACCTGTGCTGCCTTGCTTTAGGTTTGTTGAAAATGTAGCAGCTGATACCGTTAATGCAGTGAATGCAAACGCAGCTACCACCAAACCTGCAACGATAGCAGACTTTGATGAAATAATTTTATTCATAATTTATTGGTAAATTTCTAATCGCACATGCGAACTTAGTTTGACTTCGACGTGAGGTCAATTGTTCGCGAATTTTTTTAGTAACTAATTCAGTTTTGTCGGTCATGCGGTAGTGCTTCGACCACTCGGGTCGAGTCCATAGAAAACTGAAAATGCACCGTCTTGTGTGATGCGATTTTCTATGTAAGATCCGGTGCGTTCAGAATTGAATATTGAATATAGAATTTTGAATCTGAAATACAGAATACAAATTCACACGATTCAATACTGAATGCGCCGGACCTAGTTTTCAATGGACTCTCCCCTTGCTTGCAATCTATCGTAAGCCGGGAGCTTTCTTTTTTAAAGTGAGTACAGAAATGTGAACACTCAGCGTGAGCACAAACACTTCTGAATACACCTAAATCCAGTGCAGTGTATTTCTACACGCACTGAACTTATATACATTATATACAGAGCAAGCGAAACCTGCAAAGTATATGTGTGGATAACTCAAGTAAGTCCCAAGTCTATAAAGTTCATAAAGTCAAAAGTAAATTCGAATTCATGATACAACCCCATAAACTGGCGAGACCGACAATACTCCACACAAAACAATTGTAGCAGAAAATGAGGGAGAATACAAACAAAACTGGTCAAGCACAATGCTCTGTGCGCTCACCAAAATTTTGCCTCGCAAAAACTAGGCGAGTAAATAGCGCGACCATCGGCGATCGCCTATTTTCTTTAGGACACCACTATCGGACATCGCGACGAGTTCGCGCTGAATTGTCTTTTCAGAAACATCAGGAAAGTGCATAACAATGTCCTTTATCGTAACCTCGCGGTTGTCCTTTATGAGTTTTAAAATGCGTGAACGACGGGCTTCCTTGGTTACAGAGTTTGGGATTTTTGGTTTTGGAGTTTGGGCCAACATGGTGAGAGGAACAGCTTGCCGAGAAGCTACACTTTGTCCTTTTGTATTTCTATCAGACATTGATGTGTTTGTTTGTCCGATAGAATGTCCTTTAGAAAAAGATGCGGGGGTAGTTGCTGAGGATATATAAAGGTCCGACCTTGGGCTCAAATTCTTAAGGTCAGACCTTAAGGGCTCTGGGTTCAGCCCACCGAAAAAATTGTCGCCGAGAATGGTGTCGGTGCGAGACTCACGAGATGCTTTTTTAATATCAATACTGTCTCTCAGTGAAGCATATTCCCTCTTCAAAATAACAAAGTTCATTTCAGAAACTAAACCAGCAACAAATGCGAGTTCGAACAGTGAAAGTGTTTCAGTAACATTTGAACGGAGAGACTCAAGGACATTTGCCTCGACAGTCTGGCTACCATTTTTTATAAAGGACGCGTCTCGGACAAGCTCGAGTGATAGTACGCGGAGGCGAGATCTCATCGGCTCTGTGTCTGATAGAAAGTTTGTGACTAGGTAAATAGCAGTAGCAAGACGTTCACACTTTTTTGATGTCCTAATACCAAAGACCTCCATTCCACCTTGGCTACTGTGGCTTATGACTGCGTTGTCCTTGATGTCTTTTTTGTAGTCCATTATATGTCCTTTTAATGTCTTTAACGGCTTTTTATTGCTCTGCTGTCTTTTACGAAACTTTATTAAGGTTTTTTTATTATATAGGACATGGAGTCCGCAAGTCAATGACTTGCGGACAGGATGTCGAATATGAAATATAGAAGTTAAAATTCCTTCGATTTTCGATTAGTGCGTGGTATTATAGACAGATATTTATATGGCAAAGAAAGAAATAAGCGGAAGGAGAAAGAACGATACAAAGGTTCAAAAAAATACAGTGAAGGGTTCAAAAGAAAAAACTTCTTTATTAGGTAATATATCTTTTTTTGACGGGTTATCTGATGAAACACGGCATAGTGTAATTGCTATCTTATTTTTTGTTATTGGTATCTTTTTTTCTGTTGCTCCGTTTGGAAAAGGCGGGGTGCTTGGTGAGTCTATCTATGGTGGTTTTGAGTACCTGCTAGGGGTAGGATATTTTGCACTCCCTCTACTACTCTTTCTTCTTGGTGTTTCTTTTTTCCGAGAGTCTCGACCAAACATTGCGATGACTGCAAGTCTCGGCGCATTTCTTTTTCTTTTTTCAACACTCGGTCTTGTGAATATCTTTTCAGGTGATTCATCTGGTGGAATCCTTGGGCGAATTGTCTCCGTCCCCCTCGTTAAACTTTTTGATACTTATATAGCTACACTTTTCCTAATCGCGTTCCTTGCGATCTCTTTCCTTATTATGTTCAACACGCGTCCAAATTTTAGCGCGCTACTTTTCTGGAGGAGGAATAATGATGAAGAAGAAGATGTGGAACAACTGACCACTGACAACCAACCACTGACAGCCGATACAATAACAGAAACCAAATCAGATACAGAAGAAGAGAAGCCGACAAAACTCGCGCAGGTGGTTGCGAAGATCAAGGAGAAAAAGGATGGCACCAAGGTAGATGAATCTGGAATCTCATTTAATCCTGTAATGAATACGACGTACACCCCTCCCCCACTTTCTATTCTCGAGGGTGACCGTGGCAAACCTGGCGTCGGAGATATTAAAGCAAACGCAAATATCATAAAGCGTACTCTCGGGCAATACGGGATTACTGTTGAAATGGACGAGGTATCTATCGGGCCATCGGTGACTCGCTACGCGCTGAAACCAGCTGAGGGTGTAAAGCTGTCACGCATCGTTGGGCTACAGAGCGAGCTGTCGTATGCGCTCGCAGCACACCCTATCCGTATTGAAGCACCCATCCCTGGGCAATCGCTCGTAGGTATTGAAGTGCCAAACTCCACGAAAACTGTTGTTGGTCTCAAGACCCTCTTTTCTGCGGACGAATATCGTCATTCGGCAAAACCTCTTCTTGTGGCACTCGGACGTGGTGTTTCTGGGAAACTCTACTATGCAGACCTAGCAAAAATGCCTCACGTGCTTATCGCGGGCGCTACCGGTTCTGGTAAGTCTGTGACTATCCATGCGGTCGTGAACTCTCTGCTGTACAGGAATGGCCCAGAGGCAATGAGGTTTATCATGATTGACCCAAAGCGTGTGGAGCTGACACTTTATAACAAGATCCCCCACCTACTCACCCCTGTTATTACTGACGCAAAGAAAGCCATTCTTGCGCTTAAGTGGGCAGCAAAAGAAATGGACCGCAGGTACAACATACTCGAAGCAGAGTCTGTAAGGGATATTTCCTCATACCATAAAAATATTGTGGAGCCTGCGCTACGCAAGTTAAAAGTTAAAGGTAGTTTACGGCCAAGCCGCGAATCAGCTGATTCGAAGTCAAAAGTAAATACAAATGCAGAAGAGGATGAGCAGATGCCTGAGCGAATGCCGTATATTGTAATCATCCTCGATGAACTCGCAGATATCATGCAGACATACCCACGCGAGCTCGAAAGCGCGATTGTACGTCTCGCACAGATGAGTCGCGCTGTGGGAATTCACCTCATACTATCTACTCAGCGACCATCTGTGAATGTAATTACAGGTCTAATTAAAGCAAACGTGCCTGCACGCATAGCACTACAGGTGGCTTCACAAATCGACTCTCGAACTATTTTGGACGCATCTGGTGCAGAAAAACTTCTTGGAGCTGGCGATATGCTTTACATATCTGGTGAAATGTCGAAGCCTACGCGTATTCAGTCGGCATTTATGTCGGAAACAGAAGTAAAGGCGGTTGTGAAATATTTGGAAAACCTACCTACTGACGGACTTCCTGATACTGATGAGATAAATCTCTCTAGTGGAAGTATCAGCAATGAGCGCGATCCCCTCTTTAGCTCTTCTTTTGACGATGAGGGGTCTGGAAATGACGATGATGAGCTATATGAAGACGCGAGACAAATAGTTATAGAAACTGGCAAGGCATCTACTTCGTATCTGCAAAGACGTCTCAAAGTAGGTTATTCGCGCGCAGCACGCCTAATTGATATGCTAGAAGATAGGAGTGTTATTGGTCCTAGTGATGGTGCAAAAGCACGAACAGTTCTAGAGAAATCAGGGTCAGAGACTGTGACAGAGTAAAAATAATACATGGAAGGCAGAAAAATAATAAAATGGGTCATTGGAGGACTGGGTGTCACTCTCATTGTTGGCTATTCTTTTTTTGTGCTCAATGATTTTGTGTATGGACCAAGAATTATAATAAGTAACCCACTAAACGGGTATTCAACCACTACCCCAGCCATAATTGTTCAAGGACGCGTAATCCACACAAACAATCTGTCGATAAATGACGCGCAAACTGCAGTTGACCTTGATGGTAATTTCCATAGTCGATTGATACTGGCCCCTGGGTATAATATAATTAAGGTTACCGCTAAAGATAACTATGAGAGGGTGGTAAAAAAAACAATAGAGATGGTGTTGGTAGAATCTAGAATATCGAATATAGAATATGGAATGGGTATAGGGACGACAACGGCGACGAGCACAGAAAAAATTATTTAAAAATTAACAACAATCGCGGGTGAAGTGACTTTTTAAGTCGACTACCACAGTTAAATCCTGCAGAGCAGGGATTTCTTTCAGAAATCATTTAACGGGGTGATGATTTTCTAAACTCGTCGCACTCGTTAAGAAAACCATTATGGCATTAGCAAAAAAGGCAGCAAAAGAAAAGAAGGAGTCAGGCGCAAACATAGAGGATACAATAAAGGCGATTCAAGCGAAGTTTGGAGAGGGCGCTATTATGAAACTTGGGGATAAGCCAAAGGTTGGCGTTGATGCTATCTCGACTGGTTCCATAGGTCTTGACTACGCCCTTGGTGTCGGCGGTCTCCCCCGCGGTCGTATCGTTGAAATATTTGGTCCAGAATCATCAGGAAAAACCACTCTCACCCTACATGTGGTTGCAGAGGCGCAAAAGATGGGCGGGATCTGCGCTTTCGTGGATGCTGAACATGCGATGGACCCAGAATACGCAAAAAAGCTTGGGGTAAATATTGACGAGCTTCTCATATCGCAGCCAGATACTGGTGAGCAAGCACTTGAAATAGTGGAGTCCCTCGTACGCTCTGGCAAGATCGATGTAATCGTCGTAGACTCTGTTGCTGCTCTTACACCAAAAGACGAAATCGAAGGCGATATGGGCGCGCACCACGTAGGAAAACAAGCGCGTTTGATGTCGCAAGCGCTCCGTAAGCTAACCGCAATCGTCGCCAACTCAAAAACTATTGTTATTTTTATCAACCAAATCCGTATGCAGATTGGTGTAATGTTTGGTAACCCCGAGACTACTCCTGGTGGAAAGGCTCTAAAGTTTTACACGTCTGTGCGTCTCGACATTCGACGTATTGCACAGATTAAAAAAGGTGATGAAGTAGTTGGAAGTCGCACACGCGTTAAGGTGATAAAAAATAAAGTTGCAGCGCCTTTCAAGCAGGCGGAATTTGATTTGATGCACGGCAAGGGGATTTCACAAGAAGGAGAGATCTTGGGTCTTGGGGAAAAATTTGAGATTCTACAGAAATCAGGGTCATCATATTCGTATGGAGATACTAAAATTGGTCGCGGATATGATTCAGCGTGCACTTTCCTTGCGGATAAGGAAAACAAAACAATACGCGCTTCCCTGCTTAAGGAGATTCGTGCGAAATTGAAGGAGTTGGAGTAATTGTTTTAATAGTATTTAACACCAAGGCGAGGCCTATGTATTACATATGCCTCGCCTTGGTATACCATCCCCGATTAACCTCTTCACATTTCGCCAAAAATCTTGGCTACGCCTTCATAAAAATCCTTCAACATATCTCGATATGCTTCAGTATTTTTACATCGTCTCGCTCAAGATTTTTGACGAAATTACACGAAGACCTTAATTGGGGGTGGTATTAGACTTGAGGTAGAAGCGTTGCATTTTACTGAAAAACCGAGTAAACTTGGCGGATTATGGCAATAATTGATTACAACGAAATTACCCCAAAGAAGTGTATTGTGCTTAAAGGCGAGCCGTATGAGGTTATGTCATCACACGTAGCACAGAAGCAAAAGCGACGCCCAACCAACCAAACAAAGCTTAAGCACCTTATCACCGGGCGCGTTGTTGAAGAAACTTTTCAGCAGTCAGATAGAGTCGAAGAAGCTGACATTGAAACCAAGGAAATAAAATATCTTTACACTGGCAAAGGCGAGTCTTGGTTTTGCTCAGTAAAAGATCCGTCTGACCGTTTTTCTGTAAAAACAGAACTGCTGGATGGGAAGGAGGGTTTTCTTAAGGCAAATACTGTTGTTAGCGCAATGATCTTTGATGAAAAGATAATTGGTATACGCCTCCCTATCAAGGTTGAGCTACTCGTAAAAGAGGCTCCTCCAGCTGTGCGTGGCAACACTGTATCTGGTGGATCAAATACTGTTACGCTTGAAACTGGCGCAACAATTCTTGTGCCAATGTTTATTCATGAAGGCGACCTTATCCGCGTGAACACAGAAACAGGGATGTATGCTGAGAGGGTGGATAAAAAGTAAAGGTCGGTCGCTCTGAGTGAAGTCGAACAAAAAAATGCTCTGGGATACAGAGCATTTTTTGCTGTTCTTTTTGAGCTTACTTCGCGACGAACGGGAGAAGTCCCATAAAACGTGAGCGTTTTATTGCTGAAGATAGCTGGCGCTGGTGTTTTGCACACACTCCTGTACGCTCCCCTGT
>Ga0209211_10008509_pt1 | contig 14000 bp, 19 predicted proteins | sample RifGroA2_FD_183992 | JGI IMG/M metagenome (GOLD analysis project Ga0209211, IMG submission 183992) | Groundwater microbial communities from Rifle, Colorado, USA - Groundwater A2 (SPAdes) (version 2) | ecosystem: Environmental > Aquatic > Deep subsurface > Groundwater | place: Rifle, Colorado...
GCTTCATGACCCTGATCTTGTTGGTGTATTCCTTATAGAAGGGGTCCTCCCAACCGGACGATCCACTTGCGACACCTGTTGTCACCGGAATCCCCCTCCCCTCCATGAAACCGTAATAGGGATAGGAACTCTTGACCGCCATATAAAGATGCCGACCATCGCTCTTGATCAGGTCCGCTTCGTCAACGCCGGACTCCTGTAGAATGGTTGAGGAATATACCGCCTGTGAGCGATCAGGGGAACCCATCCCTTCCTGCCCGGACATACTGCCTGTACTGGTAATGGTCTGAGTGTAAGTTAAAATGTCTCCGCCGGATAATGAGTCAAGGGTCTGCTTTTTAATAGCCTCCTTGAGATACGTTTCCATCGCTGGCGAAGAAACAAAACGGGCAAGGGAGTATTGATACTTTCGATCCTTGATCAGGTCGTCAGTATTTACAGAGTTGCCGTCATCACCTGTCGAGACAGACCCACAGCCGGCGGTTAAGGTGAGAAGAATGACAAATGATGCAATCCAGGAAAGAACTATCATTTTGTTGACAACCTTATACTTCCGCGAGTTTTTTCATGAACTCAATAAAATCCTGTATCTCCCTTTTGAATCTTTCTGCTACTCCAGGCATTGTTTCTTTCAGGCCTTTCATTTTATCCCATTCAAGCTCGAATCCATATATATTCCTGAACCTGTGGCGGAATTCTAAATATCCCTTGAGTTCAGCGACCAGTTCTTTGGATATTACAGCCGGCCGAACCTCCTCTATCTGCAGGGTCATGTCCTTTAGCAGTTGGATATGCCAGTTTTCACCTTCAGGAATCCCGCCATTCAACTCTTCAGCAATCCTCTCGAATATACGTTCTACCCCGCAATAAAAGTCGTGAAATATAGAACCAACTGCCCTAAGATAGAAGGAATTCCGTGGTTCGTCCTTCTGGTGTTCATTCAGTTCAGAAAGGAGTCTTTCTATATTTCCAAGCTCCTCTTCTATCTCAGAGACTACCCTATAAATTTTTTGATGAAATTTGTCCGTCATTCTTATAATTGTTTCCCTTCTTTCTCCACAGTATCTCTTATCAATTCATTGGCATCTTCGTAAGGGATTATGTCTACGGCAAAATCAGTGATATCCCTGATCTCTGCCAATATATAGAAGTAACGATCTTTGGGAAGCCCCTTTACAACAAAATCAATATCGGACTTCTCAGAAAACCGCTCTTTATCAAGGATCGAGCCTATCAGGTATATTTCTCTGCATCCATGCTTTTCCCTGAGATAGCCGGCAATCTTAGAGGCATCATCCAATGCCTTTTTAATGAGGAGCTGGCGTGCCATCTCCATTGCGTCGAGACGCATCTTCCAGTATTTTACATATGTTCGTGTTTCAGTATGCATATCATCAAAATTTTAACAGGTTGGAAGGGAGATGACAAGAAAATGTTGCTGTGATGGTAACCTGCCAGGGATTGTTACTTGAAACAGGAAAGTTGATAAATGCATCATATATCAACATACTCTCATATCTCATCTCTATCTAACATATATACCGGAGGTCAATCTGACGATTATATGTTACTTCCCATTAATTTGCTTCGTTTTACATTTTGTGATAATGTAAAGCATGCTTTTTAAGACAAAGGAGGAGTGTTATGCCGTATTTGAAACTGTCGTCTAAAAATCAGATAGTCCTTCCCAGGGAGGCACGTGATGCCATGCATGTTAAAGGAGGCGACGAGCTCTTAGTGGTTGTAAAGGGAGACATCACCATTATCATGCCCAAGCCAAAGCAATATTCTAAGACCCTCTCAGGAAAGGGGAAAGGGATTTACCCGAAAAACTACCTCAGGAAGGAGCGTAGTTCCTGGTAAATCATCGCAAGTTAAATGTTTTCCTGCGAAGACACAAGCGAATTGGCCTGGATTCAAATATCCTTATCTATTTTATTGAAGAACACCCTCAGTATCATAATATTTCCCATAAGATATTTAAGTCAATTGAAGCTGGTCGTAACACTGGATTATGCTCGACACTATCCCTGCTTGAGGTGCTTGTTCAGCCTTATAAACAAAATAATGATGAACTCGTTAACCAGTTCTATGCCCTTCTTACCACCTACCCAAATCTCCAATGGATAGGATTGACAACCGCTATTGCTGATACAGGTGCACGCCTTAGGGCAAAATACACTATAAAAACACCTGATGCTATTCTACTTGCAACTGCTATCACTGCAGGGGCTACCGGCTTTATCGGGAATGATAACAAAATGAAGGGAATCACCGAGTTGGATGTCCTGATCCTGAACGAAACAGACTAATCACATCACAACTTAATTTCGTGACCGGACACCGGACATTTCTAAATTGGCTTGACATAAAGTTGACACCCCCTCTCCTTTCTGTTAATCTTTGCCGGAAAACTACGGACAACACTGAAAATCCATGGGTAAAAGAACTCATAAAACCACAGCTCCAACTCCAAATCGAAGCAAGAGGGCCAAACGCCGGACCTGGATCGCTATTGGAATCCTGATGGCGATCATCCTGATTGGATACCTCGTTTCCCGCATACCGGGGATTGGATCCATCTACGGTGAGGGAGATCCGGTCAAGGGAGCCCCTCAGGCTAAAGTCAAGATCATAGAGTACAGCGATTTCCAATGCCCTGCATGCCAGTATGCCCAGGGGCCCCTAAAACAAATACTGGAAGAATATGGAGAAACGGTACAGATCATCTTTAACGACTTCCCGCTTGTCACGGCACACCCCAATGCCCTTCCGGCAGCAGAGGCCGCCCAATGTGCCCACTCCCAGCAAAGGTTCTGGGAATATCATGACCTCCTCTTCGAAGGACAGAATATCTGGGCCCAGACGACCGATCCGCAGCCGCATTTCCTGGATTATGCAAGGGGTACGGGACTGAACATAGAACAGTTTTCCCGGTGCATCGAAAACCATGAAACCCAAAAGGCCGTTCGCGTGGATATGAAAGAAGGGGAAGCCCTCCGTATCCGCTCAACCCCCACCTTTTTCATCAACGATACCCGCTTAGTAGGCCAGGCGACCTTCAACAACTTCAAGGAGGCTATTGACGCTCAACTTGGTAGAGGAAATAAGGAGGAATAAGCCGGCATGGCTTTATGGGGAAACTGGAGGTGGCTTCGTAATCCCGTCCTGCTTGTGACGATCCGGCTTCTTTTCGGCGCTTTTTTCATTTTCACAGGCGTGCTGAAACTGATGGAACCCCGTGAGGAGTTTGAGGCCGTAATCCGGGCTTATCAGATCTTTCCGGCAGCCGTGATCCCCTGGATCTCCCTTATTCTCCCCTGGTTCGAATTAACGGTGGGGACGTGTCTCGCCCTCGGATTCCTGACAACAGCCGCCACCTGGATGGGCGGAACCATTTTACTGGGGTTCACTCTGGCCTTAGGCTACACAGTGGTCATGGGGATCAACCTGGAGGACTGCGGCTGTTTCGGGTCTATCGGGTTTCAGCAGAGTGGTTCCACAGCCTTTATCCGAAACCTGTTCCTCCTTGCCCTATTCGCCCCAATTCTCCGATATCCAGCACATGTCTGGAGTCTCGACGCCTTTTTAGAGAAGGAACATGTTAAAATTGATTCATGAGCGTAAACATCAGAGAAGTTAAGGTCAAATCCATCCTCACCAAAACAGGAATCCCCGGAATTGACTATTGCATCAATCCCTATGTAGGTTGCTCACATGGCTGCAGGTACTGCTATGCAACCTTCATGAAAAGATTCACGGTTCACACAGAGGCATGGGGAAGCTTTGTTGACAGCGTTATCATAGACAGGATGAACTATACCTCAAAGACCCTGCAAATATACAGGAACATGAACCTGACTAAATGGCTTGACAGAGGTTTTACAGATAAAATAATCGGGAGATTGAAGGATGGGTTTGGCAACCTGAACGAAACAGACTAATCTTATAAAAGGCTTAAGGCAGACGGTACGTCGTGGCCCTGGTTTGTCCTTCTCGTATAACGAGCCCTGCATCTGTCAACGGTTTGATTATCTGCCCGACACGCGCCCTTGTAAGTGAGAAGGCTTTTTCTATATCGGGGGATTTGACCCTGCCCCTGTCCCTTAAGAAACGCAGGAAATCCTCCTGCCTTTTTGTAAGCACCATACGCGGGGCCTGGATAGAGATACTTAACCCGATTATCCGCTCTTTTACCTTATGAAGTGTCCCGACCACGCCCTCTGCCACGTATTCGAGCCAATAACTCAGGTCATCGTCGAGGTCCCGTGCCTGTTGGATCTTCTGGTAATAGCGCTGCCTGTCCTGTTCGAAAAACTCGTCGAGGGCAAAGAGATGATGGGTATCAAAACCTCTGGAGTAAAAGAGCCAAATCGCAAGAGCCCTCGAGATACGCCCGTTACCGTCAGCGAAGGGGTGAATCGAGACGAGGCGGTGATGGGCGATAGCGCCTGCTATTATGGGATGCAGGGCTTCCGACCCCTTAGCGCCTTATCAGGCGGCGGAGGCATATATACGGTAATTCCACGGTGGTTCACTATCCGGTTGGGCCTGGTTTTATAATGCCCCGATTGTTCGTCTGAGAGGGTTTTCCGGGTCAGAATCCGGTGCAGGTGTAAATGGTCAGATTCCCTGATTGGCGCGCCGGGCTTCCTGCCCCATATCCAGTTCATGGCCGCAAGCGCATTGAGTATCTCCTGTTTATCAGTTGTTTTAGCACCTATCTCTTCTCCCCGTGCGATGGCCACCACCTCAGGAAGCGTCAGGGGGTTTCCCTCAATGGCCGTCGAGGAATGGGCTAATCTTGCCGCAGTCTCGCGTTGAAGGATCGGCAGCCACGAGACATCCACCACAGCCGAGTTGATCCATACCCTGATCTCTGTTGCGAGAGTGACCAGGCGGAGGAGCTCCGGGCTTATGTCAAAACGCGGCTTATACATACCGGCCATGATAGCAGTTATGTAAAGTTTATGTCAAGGCTTTCGTAAAGCATATTAGTTCTTTTCCACAGTCAGCGAGTAACACACCTGATATGCACTCATCGTTAGCTTGCCGGTTCTGCGAAGTACTTTTTCACTTCTTCAACAAAACTAACTGCATTGTTTAATGTCTCTTGTGCCGCCTCATTAGAAATGGGAGTGTAGGTCTTATAATCCGAGACCTGACGCAATTCAAATGCCTTGTGAAAATTCTTTGAGAGTTCCTTTGTGAAGATTCCTTTAAGAGCAAACTCAGTATCAAATAGGCTTATAACTCCTGCATGCTTCGATGGAATCTTGCCAATTTTTTGCAACAGTGCAAGTGCAGCATAAAACATCCCATAATATGCCCGGTTTACTATGCTTTGCGGACTACGGTCTCCTTCAAGAAGAAATTTTGCATCATTAATTGCTGTCTGAGCCTGCTCCAACCTATATTTAATAAGAGTGGAGACCTCTTCATCCTTCACAGAAGGATCCCCTCCATTTCAACCGCTTTGGCGAGCAAAGAGTACCGCTCAGGACTGTCTTCCCACTCATTTCTGGTGAAGACAACCGGCACTATGACAATGCCGTGTTCAAATCCTGCTTCCCATGCACAGTCGCTTACATAATCAAAGTCTTGTTCATTGGAGGCATCATCCAGAATAACCACAACATCCATGTCAGAGTATATGCCTGCATCTCCTCTCGCCCTTGAGCCGAACAAGATCATTTTATATAAACTGACTTGTTTCAAGAGTGATGATTTAAATTTATCGAGGACTGTCTTTTCAAGTGTATTGATCTTACCCCCCTATCGTTCTTTTACGATAGATTATACTGATTTTTGACCAGCGACTCAATCTAATCTTATCACAACCTGAAGATTAAAAACCCCCCGCTTTATTTCCTCTTCTGTAAACAATTTCACTCGCTCTCTTTTTATAGGCATATTCCAATCTTGCAGAATCGCTTACATCCTGATTAAAAAGATCTTGTTCACAGTTTGAGAGTTTAAGCAGTCTGTACTCCGTATCCATATGATCTTCAAGGGCGCCGTCCGGAAGAATGTGCTTAATAATGACCCCCTGTCGCTTCAGTATCTTGCAAACGAGGATTGTCCTGTGACAGTCCAGGGGTTCCTTTTCTGCACACATAAGGGCAATGCGATATTTCTCACTATCCTGACGAACACGTTCCAAGCCACTTTTGAATTCCTCTCTCTCAGCGAGTCTCCCGAAATCTACCCTGCCCTTTTCGTAACACGTCGGATCATCAGGCCTGGCACCCAGTTCCCTGCCAAGGAACACATATTTAATTCCTTCCTTTTCAAGCGAACCAGCGATGGCAGCTTTGTTATACTGTGGGTGGTATCGGCTATATGGTGCCGAGCGCACATCCGCGATAGCTGTTATGCCTTGTTGCCTGAGAATTCCTGTGAATTGCCCGATTGAGTGATTGGAGTGACCTATTGTGTAGAACCTAATTATCATGCTTCCCCACTTAAATCTCCATCTGTCTGAACCCCTCTCTTATCGCGTTTTCACAATCCTGTTCAAAGATGTATCCGCCCGATGCAATTGGTTCAATCTCCACCTTCATGCAACAGAGAATCGCCAATGATTATTTTATGGAAGGTATTCAATATTGCAGCCTTAGAGTCTTGTTTGACTACCAATTATACTTTTTTTATTTTCTGAGGACAATTTGTTTCGTGGATAAAAAGGAAAGGCGGTGCATTATCCGCCGCCGCGGTTTTCCTCAAAGATGTCAGCAGGCATAAGGTGAAGAAGACGCCAGATTATTTTTATGGGTCGCTCACTCTAGTAACTAACGCGGTCTACATGACCCAAATATGTGAAGGAAGTTGTGATGCCATTTCTCCTCTTCGCAGCGCGGACAAAGATCAGGATTGTGTAGCCTCGTTCTCTGTGATAAATCAGGTTTTGCCCTGTGTCGCTATTTTGTGTTGTGTTTGACTGAGTTTCCCAGTGCAGAAGTTCCCTGCTGATAGGATAATCGGCATACATAGTACTCGGAGAGAACTCCTGCTCTGTTTTCTGGAGGGTAATGAGTAAGGCATAAGTTTTCATATTGCTTAAGTGAAGTACCCCCACTCCATCAGAGAGAATTGACGAATTGTAGGCGAACTTGGAGAATGAGCTTTTCAGAATCGTTATCCCCAATGCCACGCCAGGTCTGCCCCATAAGTGGACCAGCTATTGAGAGAGATCTTTAAAAGAGCACTTATGAAACCCCATGATCGGTATCTTGTAAATAGGTAAGTCCATTAGCCCATGGTGCTGTTTTTGTGCTGCTTTTTGTAGGTAATCGTTTGCATTACATACACAATTTGTTTATATTTGTGTCATGGAAAAAAGACTTTGGACGCGACAAGATTTGATAGTAGCTATTAATTTATATTGTAAGTTACCATTCGGAAAACTTCATAAAGATAATCCTGAGATAATTATGCTGGCAAACCTCCTTGGGAGAACCCCATCTTCTGTTGCTTGGAAATTAGTAAATTTTGCAAGTTTCGACCCAAGCCTTAAGGCTCGTGGAATTAAAGGAGCCTCAAATGCAAGTAACTTAGATAAACGTATTTGGAATGAGTTTTATAACAACTGGGAATTACTTAGTTATGAAAGTGAAAAACTGTTTGCGAAATTAAAGAATAAATCTATTGAACAAGAAATCAATGTCCCGGAAAGTGAACTTCGGAAAGGAAAAGTACGGGAGCAACTAATAAAAGCAAGGGTTAATCAGTCATTCTTTCGATCATGTATACTTGCAGCATATAATTCGACCTGTTGTATCACCGGATTAAAAAATCCAATTTGTTTAATTGCTAGCCATATTGCTCCATGGGCCTCTGATGAAAAAAATAGATTAAATCCTCGGAATGGGCTTTGTCTAAATTCATTACACGATAAAGCATTTGAAGCTGGTTTAATTACCATCACACCGTATTATACAATAAAAATATCCTCTATTTTAAAGAAGGATAAGGGACAAAAAGCTGTTAAGGACTATTTTTATGCATATGATAACCAAAGCATAATTTTACCGTCCAGGTTCTTGCCTGATCCAGACTTCTTAAACCATCATAATAATGAAAGATTCATAAAATAGCTATTAACCGTTTTCTTCATTTGTAGCAAATTCTCCAACAAATTTATACTGACATAATGGTTGCGGGCACTGATGGTATTGAGCAATCGTTTGGTCAATAATATTTTCTGAAAATACCGTCCTCATTCCACATTTTGAACAAGTGGTTGGTTGTTCGTTATCTAAGATATAGATTTCCATATGTTATATTCCAGAAATTAATTTTATCATAGGGTTTTCCTAAGGCTAAAATAGCAAGTAGAGATTTATGTGTCAATGGTCTGTTAAGGGATGATAAGAAAACCTCTTATCCAGTACCGGTTTCAAAACAATATTCGAGATAGAACTCACAATGTGTGAAATAAAAAAGAAATCTGGAGCAGGGACTATCGTACAAAGTTTACGATATTGCTTAATGAACCACCCATGATATCTTTCCCAAAGAGGTGGGTATATACATAGGTCTGTTTCTACAAACGCCTTCTTTACTGCCTCTTGTGGGACTCCACCAAAAACAAAGGCAGATATAAGTACACCGGTATCTATAACTACCCTATCTCTTTTTCCCGTATGACCTTCTCCTCACTGTCTTAACTGCATTATCAATATCTTTTATAGTCAAAGTGGTTTTTTTGAAAGCCTCCTTTGCAATCTTTAAGGCAGCATCAAGCCTACCCTCTGGAGAAAGCACTGAGAGTATATAATCTTCGGGGTTAATCTTTTTTGTTGCTGTTTTCATTTGATCACTTCTTCCTATAAGTTTGTTATTATTCTATATCAATAGGCATATTTTTTCTATAATTCTTTTACCAGATCAAGTACGGTATATTGTCAAATTATCACTGTCAAATTATCCCTTGACAGGTTTCTGTAATTTGAGTAAATTTACTCAGAACGCTGAGTAAATTGTAATATTATGTATAAACGCCCTGTTTTCAAGACCATCCTTTCACGCCTGAATGAACCGCGCCGCTTTATGCAGGTGCTGGCAGGTCCGAGACAGGTGGGGAAGACCACCCTGGCGAATCAGGTGATGGAATCTCTGCATATCGCTGCCCACTATGCTTCTGCTGATGAGCCGACCCTCCAGGCCAGGACCTGGATTGAGCAGCAGTGGGAACTTGGAAGACTGATGGTAAATTCCGGCAAGAAGAGAGGGGCAGCCGTTTTAGTACTCGATGAGATACAGAAGGTAGCCGGATGGTCGGGGGTCGTAAAGCGCCTTTGGGATGAGGACACGCGGAAAGGCGTACCCCTTAAAGTGGTTCTCCTCGGATCGTCTCCATTGCTCATTCAAAAAGGTCTCACAGAAAGCCTCGCCGGTAGGTTTGAGTTGATCCCTGTCATGCACTGGTCTCTTGAAGAGATGAATAAGGCCTTTGGCTGGGATTTGGATCAATACATCTACTTTGGCGGTTATCCCGGGGCTGCTGCATTGATATCAGACAGGCAGAGGTGGGCACGGTATATCCTGGATTCTCTGGTTGAAACCACCATCTCCAGAGATATCCTTCTTATGACAAGAGTTGACAAGCCTGCCCTGTTAAGACGGCTTTTTCTGCTATGCTGCGAGTATTCAGGGCAGATCCTGTCTTACCAAAAAATGTTGGGACAACTTCAGGACGCCGGCAATACCACAACACTGGCCCACTACCTGGAGTTGCTGTCAGGCGCAGGAATAGTGACCGGGATTCCAAAGTTTTCAGGCAGGAAAGTGATGCAGAGGGCCTCCAGCCCTAAGTTGCAGGTCATGAATACCGCCCTAATGAGTGTTCAATCCGGGTTTTCCTTTGAATCTGCGAGGAAGGACTCTGAATTTTGGGGAAGGCTTGTGGAATCGGCAATTGGCGCCCACTTAATAAACAGCGCAGTCGGGACCGGAGTCGAGGTGTATTACTGGAGGGAGCGCAGCCGTGAAGTGGATTTTGTCCTTAAGCATGGAAAAGATGTCACGGCCATAGAGGTCAAAAGCGGCAGGGGCAAGGTTGTCCTTCCCGGCATGGAGGAATTCGCCAGGGGGTTCAAGCCGCACAGGAAGCTGCTGGTTGGAGGCCAGGGGATACCCATAGAAGAATTCCTGCGAACTCCGGCCCTTCATTGGGTTGGCCGGTAAAGATATATAAGGAGGTTTCAGAGATGATTTACTTTATTGCAGTGTTGATGAGCCTGTCTCTTTTCTGGGCGCCGGCGTCATTTGCCGGGTATAAGGATGTTGACACTAAGATTGCGGAGCAGGAAATCTACAGTCACATTGTGAAAGAAGATGTCAGGTTTACCTTCCGTCTGCAAAGGGGAGGGTTTGAGAAGGGTGTGGCACAGGGGATGTGGGATGCGGATGGTAAATTAACGGCACGGGCCACATCTTCGAAGCTTAAGTCATTAAAACGCTCCGGAATCGGAGACTTATTAATCTCATCACAGAATGCGGATATTAAGGTTAAGATTACGGATATTAAAGAGATGAATATGGGTATGAAGTTTAAGCAGGCGAAGTTTACCTGGCAATACAATTCAGAAGTGCCGTCTCTCTGGAAACGGTTCATAGTTGCAGGGGGTCATGGATATGCTGCATTTGCGCTTGGTGATGACGGCTGGCGTTATGATGGGATAGAATTAGGATACTCGGAAGAACCGTTCCTCCTCACCGGCACGGAAAGTGATGAAGAACGGAAAGAGATGCAGCAGATAGGAGCGGCAAAGGGTAAAGAGGAAGAGACAAAACGCAGGTTACAGTTAGAGCGTCAGAAACGGATAGAAGAGTCAAAGAAGGCGGGCAAAAGCTATGGGACATTTTCTCTGTCAACCCGAGGGGGACAGGAAAGCTGTAAGGTCTCAGATGCAGGGGTAGCCTGCCAGAAGGATGGGGATAATGGGAAGCAATCCTATTCCATTATGTTTATGGATATAAGGGATATCAGGAAAACCTCTTATCCGGGACCGGATTCAAAGCAATATTACGCGATAGAACTCACGATGCGTGAAATAAAGAGGGCATCTGAGGGAGGGACTGGACGTCAGGACTCTATGAACACATCCTGGAGAAATGTCGCTCAATGGATTTCTGAAAGCGGGGATGACTTGGAAAAGTTTCTTGATGTTCTGGCCCGGGCCCACATGGAGTGGCGTGCTAAATTTAGCGATATTGCTGAGTGAAACAGAGGTACTACCCCTTTCTTACAGTCCCATCTGTCTTTTCACCTTCTCCATCAGTCCCTGAAAATCTGGTCCGCCTTTACCTGTAATTAGTTTCAGCTCTTCCTTCCTGTGTCCTATACCAAGTTCTATGGCATGTTTTATCTGTCGCTGTTCCCACACATCTTTAGCGGTGACCATGGGCCATTTGCCGAAGGATTTTATTATGCCAAGTCCTGTGATGTCTGCACCTACACGGTCGCCGCTGGCTATTATCAGGTTTGTGTCAGCAGGTGTGCCGCTCCAGGGTCCGCCTTCTATCATTGATACAGTGCCGTCAACAATATTGAGGTGAGGGGCGTAAGCAAGGTTGAATTCTGCGACCAGCTCTTCCCAGTGCGCACTGTCAATAAGATACGGCCGTTGTCTCAGATGAGTGCAACCGATGAAGTTTTTAAGACATATGGAATAACTCGCTGAACGATGGGTCTTGATGACCGGCAGGTTAATAATAATGTCTGCTTTGTATAACCACTCTGTGACATAGGCGCTCTTTATATATCTTGCCCCGGGTAGTTCCACCTCTACCCAGTCGTAGTCTTCAAATGCTATGACTTCTGCATCAGCATCCTTTGCTGCCTTTTCTATCCCTGACTTTTTCATATTCCGTTTTGTAGAGAGTGTAAGCATAGCCGACATGTCTCCTACATAAACTTTCTTTGCACCATGTTCGTAAAGCAACCTTACAACAGCATGCACTACCACCGGATTTGTGGTCGCAGGATTCGGCTCACCTGAGACTACATTAGGTTTTACCAGGACACTCTTGCCTTTCAAGTCCAGTCGTTCAAAACCACCTATCAGAGAAACCGCCTCTTTAATCATCTCCAGTGGAGATTTATCGCCGCTTACTCCAATAAGTGCCTTCTCCCCTTCTTTGAAAAGATTTTCTGCTGTTCCGGGTTCTTTTTGTTTTTCCGGTTTGAAGAATAACTGTGCCATAGCAGGTCTCTTACTGACAACCATAGTTAAAGAAAGCATTCCGAGAATTTTTAGGATGAACCTGCGCGTTAACATATCTCATTATACGCCTTATGTTAACCCTTTAATCTCCCACGTCTCTGTATCTATATCCATATCCTCCCCAAGGGGTCTGGAGGGGAGCCCTGGGAGAGGGAATATCTTTCCGCAGATCGGGTAGACAAAGCCTGCACCTGCTGCAATATGAATGTCTTCGACCGGGAGGGTAAAGTCTTTCGGCCTTCCGTATAACTTAGGGATGTGCGAAAGGGAATTGTGGGTCTTTGCCATGCACACAGGGAGATTGCTTAAACTTAGTCTGTTTATGAGGTGTAATTTATCCTTTGCCGTCTCTGAGAATTCTACTCCTGTTGCACCATACATGGTGGTAGCAATTTTGTTTATTTTATCTTCTATGGGGGTATTCAGGTCGTATATAAAACGTCTTCGTATCCCCGTTTCTCTCCCTTTTACAGTAATTTCTTCCACAATTTTTGCGAGTTCAACTACCCCGGCCCCGCCATCTTTCCACGGTGTTATAGGAACAGCCGGAACGCCAAGTGTCTCAACACCTTTAATCAAATACCTTATCTCATCCTCACGGTCTTTCTCATGCCTGTTTATTGCAATCACAAGCGGCACTCCAAAAAACCGTACGTTCTCTATCTGTTTTTGCAGATGCTCCATTCCTTTCTCTATCTCACCGGTTCCCCCTTCACGATATCCACCGTGGGCCTTAATACTGTTCAGGGTAACGACTAACACTGCACAATCCGGATAGAGGTCACTCACACGACACTTCATGTCAATGAGTTTCTCGAAACCCAGATCAGCGCCAAATCCAGCCTCTGTTATCACATAATCAGCAAGAGATAATGCAAGCTGATCTGCTATGAGTGAGCTTATGCCAGGGGCTATATTTGCAAATGGTCCTGTATGTACGAAGGCAGGCGTTCCTTCTGATGTCTGTAATAAATTGGGGCGCAATGCATCACGCAATAAAACCGCCATGGCACCTGCACACTTCACATCCTCTGCTGTAACCGGCTCTCCTGTCTTGTTTAACGCGACTATGATCCGTCCGAGACGTTCCCGCATATCTTTAAGCGACGATGAGAGGGAGAGGATGGCCATTACCTCTGACGCCTCTGTAAGGACAAACCTGCTCCGGTGGGGAAATCCCTCTGACTTTTCATTTGCGCCGACAATAATCTCACGGAGTGCGCGGTCATTAATATTAACAGTACGCGGCCAGTAAAGGTTAGCAGGGTCAATATTCAGAGGACTGTTACGGTAGATGTGATTATCTGTGAAGGTGCTCAGGAGGTTATGGGCTGCATTTACCCTGTAGCTATCACCTGTAAGACCGAGGTTGATGGTCTCCTGGGGTAAGAGCATTGCCGTTCCCCCGCCTGTGCCTCCGCCTTTCATGCCAAACAGTGGCCCCAGTGATGGCTGTCTCAGGGTGACAATCCCTTTCCTGCCAAGGTGCTGCATTGCCATGCCAAGCCCTATGGCAACCGTGGTCTTTCCTTCACCTGAGCCGGTTGGTGTGATTGCTGTAATGACAACGTATTTGCCGCATCGCTGAGAAAAGCGTTTATTGAGACCTGCTGGTGTGACCTTGGCTATGTATTGTCCGGATTGATCTATGTCTTCAGGCGTAAGGCCTATAGAAGCGGCAATTTCTGATATGTATTTCACCTAAAAATACCCTTTTCACCGCAGAGGTCACAGAGGACGCAGAGGAAAAGATGTAATTTCTTTATAATC
>Ga0209211_10008510_pt1 | contig 14000 bp, 11 predicted proteins | sample RifGroA2_FD_183992 | JGI IMG/M metagenome (GOLD analysis project Ga0209211, IMG submission 183992) | Groundwater microbial communities from Rifle, Colorado, USA - Groundwater A2 (SPAdes) (version 2) | ecosystem: Environmental > Aquatic > Deep subsurface > Groundwater | place: Rifle, Colorado...
CATCGACGCGAATCTCCGTCACCCGACCGGCAATCTGCGCCGCCACCGTGGACTGACGCACCGCTTCGACCGTGGCTTCGACCGGGAATCCAAGGTCCACCTCGCGCAACTGCACCACCACACTGGTCGCCGCCTCGGCGGCAAAGGACGCACCCACCGGCGCCAGACCGGCGAAGGGCAAAACAAGGACCGCCAAGAGGAGGCGCCCGGGGAGGAAACGGTTATGGAATCGTATTTTCATTAATATTAATATACGCTAATATACTCGATAGATCACGCCTTCGATCCGAAAACGAAGTTTCCTTCACCCGTCCGCGCCGGTACAGGCGTCGAGCGCATAGACGGCCATCGCCGCCAGCACCGGCGGCACCTCGCCCACCGGCGCGGCCAGAGTGATCTCCAGCCCGTCATGGCGATCCATGGCGTTGGCCGCAATCTGCGGCAGGTCCTTTTTGACATGACGGCCAGCCGCCATGAAAATCGGCACGACGACGATTTCCGTCGCACCCTGACGCACCAGGCTAGCCACCGCCTCGTCGAAGCTTGGCCGCAGCAACTCCAGAAAACCCGGCTCGACCAGCGCCGCCGGCTCGCGAGCCAGAATGGCGTCGCGGATGCCATGAAACGGCTGCGCCCATTCCGGGTTGCGTGCGCCATGACCAAACAGGAGTATGCCTTTCACTGATTTCCCCTTGCCTTCCATATGTTTCTGCAACCGGTCTCGGTGACCAGCAGTGTAGCAAGCCAGCCGGCCACCGCCGCAACCGTCAACAGCAGCATGCCGTTGCGCCAGTCGGCAGCGGAGTAGATGCGCACACCGGCTTCCATTCTGCCATCCCAGGTGCGCTCCATGAGCCAGCCGACCGCTGGTTGCAGAATGGCCGGACCGAGAAACACGCCGACATTCACCACGCTGGTGGCCATGCCCGAGAGCTGCGGCGGATTGATTTCCTTGGCGCTGGCCCAGGATAGCGTGAATCCGGCAGAAGCCAGACCCATCACGATGCACAGCGCATAGGTGGCCGCCAGCGGCAGTGTGCCGCCGGCTTGGCATGTCGCCCACAACCAGACGCCCCAACCGGCGACATGCAGACCGGAAGCCGCCAGAGCCACCGCCTTGCGCCGCATCAAGGCGTCCGACAGCCGCCCCCACAGCGCCGCGCCAATGGCAAAGCCGAGAAAGTAAATGCTGACGTGGCTGGAAGCCGTGGCGCGCGTCATGCCATGCATCTGCGTCAGATAGGGCACCGCCCACAGCCCGGCAAAGGCGAAGAAGGCTCCGGACAGGCCGGCGTTGGCGAAAAAGCCGGGCCATGTTTTTCTGTTCTTCAGTACCGAACCGAGACCCGTGAGCCAGGCGGTGCGGTCCACCCTGCCGACGGGAGTTTCGACGACCCAGGTGCGGCTGGCGAAGGCCAGGACGAACGACAGCAGCCCGACCACCACAAACACCTGACGCCAACCGGCGGCCTGGGTCGCCCACGCCAGCGGCGCGCCGGCCAGGATCGAACCGAGATTGCCGATCAACATGCACAGTCCGGTCAGGGTGGCGAAGCGGCGTTCCTCGAAACCGATCACCAGCAGCTTGAGCATGGCGATGAAAGTCACCGAAACGCCGAGGCCGACCAGCGTGCGACCGGCAAACGCCAGCTCGAAACCCGGCGCGAGCGCAAACAAAATCGCCCCGACGCCGGCCACCAACCCGCCCCAGAACAGGATGCGGCGCGGCCCGAGGGTGTCGGCGAGCACCCCTGCGGGAATCTGCATCAGGGTATAAATGTAAAAGTAGGTCGCCGCCAGCGTGCCGAGCTGCGCGCCGCCGATGGCGAAGGTGGCCTGCAGGTCGCCGGAAATCGCCGCTGGCGCCACGCGGTGAAAAAATGACAGCAGATAGGCGGCAATCGCCACGCCAAGCCCAAGCAGCACATCGGGGCGGGTGGCGCCAGCGCTCATGTAAAAGCTTCTGGGTTCAGCAGATTGGGTGGCCGCTGGCCGCAGAGGGCGGCAATCAGGTTGTCGGCGGCGCGCATCGCCATGGCCATGCGAGTGGCATGGGACGAGGAACCGATGTGCGGTGTCAACGCCACGTTGTCGAGTTCGAGAAAGCCCGGATTGAACTTCGGCTCGCCCTCGAACACGTCCAGCCCGGCGCCGCATAGTCGGCGCTGGCGCAACGCCGAAATAAGCGCTTCGTCATCGACAATGCCGCCGCGAGCCACATTGATCAGGTGCGCTGTCGGTTTCATCAGCGCCAGCTCCGCGGCGCCGATGATGTGATGCGTTGCCGGCGAGTAGGGCAACAGCAGCACCAGGAAATCCGCTTCGCGCAACAGTGTTTCCTTGTCCACCCAGGTGGCACGGCACTCGGCCTCGCGCTGCGCCGACAACGGCGTGCGCTTGTGGTAAATCACCTTCATGTCGAAACCCAGCGCCCGCCGCGCCACGGTCTGGCCGATGCGCCCCATGCCGAGGATGCCGAGCGTGGCGTGATGAACGTCGGTGCCCAGCCACTGGATGAACTCCCAACCCTGCCATTCGCCGTTGCGCAGCCAGCGCTCCGCCGCCGGCAGACGCCGCGCCGTCGCCATCAGCAGCGCCCAGGCCAGATCGGCCGTGGTGTCGTCGAGCACGCCGGGCGTGTTGGTCGCCATCACGCCTGCGCGGGTGCACGCGGCAAGATCGATGTTGTTGTAGCCAACGGCGAAATTGCATACCGCCTTCAGCGACGGCGCGGCGGCTATCACTTCGGCTGTCACCGGATCGGTGACAGCCGTCAGCGCGCCGACCTTGCCGGCCAGGCGCGCCTTCAGCCCCTCGACGCCGAGGATGACATCGGCCTGATTGGCATCGACCTCGAAGTGCTCGGCCAACCGCGCCAGCACCTCCGGAAAAACCTTTCTACTAACCAATATTCCTGGTTTCATGATGACCTCGCCTTCCTGAAATCCGCTCGCATCGCTACCGAACCAGCGTCACCGGCACGCCGGTGTGCTGCAGCACCCCCTTGGCAACCGAACCGAGAACCAGATCGGCGACGGTCGAGCGACCGTGGGTGCACATCAGAATCTGATCAATGCCATGCTCGTGCGCGAAATGCGCGATGGTCTCGGCCGCCAGGTCGCCGATGACGACATGATGCTGGTAGGGTATGCCGGCATGGTCGAGCCGCGCTCGCGCCGCCGCCAGATCCTTGATGCCTTCGTCCTGGTAGTGGCCTTTCATGTCCTCGGTCGAAATGAACTGCCCGACGTCCTTGTGCAGGACATGCTGGACATTGAGCAGATAAATCTCCAGCGGCTCCCGGTACCAGTCGCGCATGGTCGGCAGACGATCGACCGCCCGCAGCGAGGCGTCGGAGCCATCGACAGGCAACAGCAGTTTATGCATGGTTGTATCCCCCGTTACGGATGCTCCGGGCACTTCCGTCACCGCGTCGACTTCGACCAGCGGACGTTCTTCCTCCCCGGCCTCGGCGCGCGCCGCCAGCAGCTTGCCGACAACCACCACCAAGACCGCTCCCGCAGCCGGCGCCACGGTGTGCAGCCAGGCGGCATCGGCCTCGATCCATGCGGCCACCAGCGGATCCGCCAGCGCCATCTCGCCCGCCACGTAGCCAAGCAGCGCCGCGCCAAGGGTAATGATTATGGGATAGCGCTCCATGATCCTGAGCAGGAACGTGCTGGTGAACACCACCAGGGGAATGCTCAGCGCGAGACCGAAAACAAGCAGCAGCAGGCTGCCCTTGGCAACGGCGGCAATGGCGATGATATTGTCCGCGCTCATCACCGCGTCGGCAATCAGGATGGTGCGGATGGCCGCGCCCATGCTGCCGATTGCCATGCCTTCGCCTGCGCTCTCCTCCTCGGGCAACAGCAACTGCACGGCGATCCACAGCAGCAGCACGGAGCCGATCAGCTTCAGCGTCGGCAGTTTGAGCAGCGTCACGGCCACCACGGTCAGGGAGACGCGCATCGCCACCGCGGCAAAGGTGCCCCAGAAGATGGCCCGCCTCTGCTGGTGCGGCGGCAGCGAGCGCGTCGCCAGCGCGATGACCACCGCATTGTCGCCGGAGAGGACGATATCGGCGCCGATGATCTGCAACAGCGCAACCCAGAAGGCCGGCGTCCCAAACTCAATCATGTTTCAACCGTCTCACTTGTACAGTACCCCCGGCAGCCACAGCCCGATCTCGGGAAAGATATAGAGCAGGACCAGCGCCACCACCTGAATGCCCATGAAAGGCATCATCCCGGCAAAAATCTGGTTCAGCGTCACATGCGGCGGCGCCACCCCCTTCAGGTAGAACGCCGCCATCGCCACCGGCGGCGAAAGGAAAGCGGTCTGCAAGTTAAGCGCCACCAGCAGGCCGAAGAACAGCGGATCGATATTGAAATGCGACAGCAAGGGAATGAAGATCGGCATGAAGATGACGATGATTTCGGTCCATTCCAGCGGCCAGCCGAGAATGAAAATAATGAACTGGGCGAGCAGCATGAACTGCACCGGGGTCATGTCGAGCGACAGCACCCACTTCTCGACCAGCTCCTGCCCGCCGAGAAGCGCGAAAGCCGCCGAAAAGATCGAGGAGCCGACGAACAGCCAGCAGACCATGGCCGAGGTCTTGGCGGTGAGATAGGCCGACTCCTTGACCACGGTAAAGTTGAGCTTGCGGTACGCGGCGGCAAGAACGAGGCCGCCGGTCGAACCGATGGCCGCCGCCTCGGTCGGCGTCGCCAGGCCAAAAACGATGCTGCCCAGCACTGCGAGGATCATGATCGCCAGCGGGAAAAACGACCCGAGCAGCATCTTGAACACCTCGAGGCGGACAAAGGTGAAAATGAAGTAGAAACCGATTGCGCTGGAAATGCTGGCGCCGAACACCAGCCAGTACCAGAGCGGCGTCGGCAAGCGTCCTTCTTCCGCAACAGGTATGCCTCCGACCGAGCCGGAGGCGGTATCCCCCGCAAACGGCGCTGGCGGGACGGCGACCGCGGCGGGCTCAAGCGCCATGGCATCCGCTTTTGCCGCTGCCGGAGGTTCCTGTACACCCGTCGTCGGCGCATCCTTTGCTCCTTCGTCGGCAGGAGGTTCCTTGACGCCCTCGGCCTCTTCCTTTGGCTCGGCGACGCCCTCGGCCTTCGGCTCCTGCACGCCACCTGCGGCGGCTTCCTCTCCCGACGCAACAGTGCCACCGCCACCCATTTCGACCAGGCCCGTGGTTTCGAACGTTTCCACCGGCCTGGTGGCCAGGTTCCAGGTGATCCCGAGGAACACCACCAGTGCCATTGCCGGCAGCAGCGCAATGAATCCCTGCCGCGCGATCTCACCGATACCGATGCCCAGATTGCGCGACCCCTTCAGCGCGCCGATCAGACCCGGAAGCACGCGATGACTGACCGCGTCGCGGATTTTTTCGTTGGTTGCGGGCAGATCGATGTGTCGCTCCGCCATCGGCAACGGTGGCGCCAGATGCGGCTTGAGTTTGGCGACGACGATCACGTACACGATGTAGAGTCCGGCCAGCATGATGCCGGGGAAGAAGGCGCCGGCATAGAGCTGCACCACCGAGACGCCGGCGGTGGCGCCATAGACGATCAGCATCACCGAGGGCGGGATCAGGATGCCGAGGCAGCCGCCGGCGGTGATCACGCCCGCCGACAGGCGGATGTCATAGCCCGACTTGAGCATCGCCGGCAGGGCCAGCAGGCCCATCAGCGTCACCACCGCGCCGACGATGCCGGTCGCCGTGGCGAAAATCGCGCAAGTCACCAGGGTAGCCACCGCCAGCGACCCTGGCAATCGCGCCAGCGCAAGCTCAAGGGAACGGAACAGCCTGGCAATCAAGTTGGCGCGCTCCACCAGATAACCCATGAAGACGAACAGCGGGATGGAAATCAGCACGTCGTTGCTCATCACCGCATAGGCACGCTGCACCATCAGATCCAGCGTCTGGCGCACGGCGAGTTCCGGATTGCCGCTGCGATAGGCCAACCAGGCAAAGAACACGCCCATGCCCATCAGGGTGAAGGCGGTCGGGAAGCCGAGCATGATCGCAACCACCACCAGCGAGAGCATCAGCAGGCCGAGATGGCCGTTGCTCATGTTGCCCCACGGCATCAGGATCACCGTGACGAGCAGGATCGCAACCATCAGCGAGAAGCCGAAATAGAGCTCCTTCCTGATTTTCATTTGGCCGCTCCATCGTGGGGCGACGGATGCGTTATTTGCCGGGTTACCACATACTTGTCGAGCGCGGCGATGTCCTCGTCCCTGACATGCACCATGGCCTTCAATTTATCGACATCGACCTCCTCGACATCCTGTTCGCGCGAAGGCCATTCGCCGTCGCGAATACAGATCACGCAACGGATGATTTCGGCGAGGCCTTGCAGCATGAGACCGTAACCAGCGGCGGGAATCACGAACTTGAACGGCCACAGCGGCAGGGGGTCGGGCGAAAAGGTTTTCTCGTTGATCACCAGCGATTCGTTGGCATAGATCCACCCCGCGTAGGACAGCGCAAAAATTCCGGGCAGGAAAAACACCAGATAGAGAATCAAGTCCCAGACGGCCTGGGTGCGGGGTTTGAAAAAGCCGTAAAGCACATCGCCACGGACATGACCCTGCTTGGACAGCGTGTAGGCGCCGGCCATCATGAACAGCAGGCCGTAGAGCATGATCTGGGCATCCTGCACCCAGGCATGAGGGACGTTGAGTACATAGCGGGAGAATACCTCCCAGGTAATCAGCGCCGTCAGCGCGACAATGGCCCAGGCGCAAACCTGACCGGCCAGAGTGGATGCCTTGTCCACCATCAGCAACGCTTTTTGCATACGACATCTCTCTTGCAAATATCCTGGCGCCCTGTCCCCGCCCAAAGGGACGGGGACAAAAAAAGCGACCGACCGGCAGAGTTACCGGTCGGTCGCTCGATCCACGATCAACCCTTCCTGGCGAAGAAGTGGTTGTAGGCCATCTTGTAGTCCACCAGCGTATCGTTCTGCCAACGACAGGCGCGCTTGGCGAAATCACGCATCGAGTCATTGACCTTCTTGAACGCCGGATTCTCGGCGCTCTTGGCGGCCATGATCTTGTCCCACGCAGCCAGTTGGGCGCGCAGGATGGCATCCGGCGTCTTCCAGAACTTGACGCCCTGCTTCTCCTGCATCTCGATGTAGTCCCTGGAATAGCGGTCAATCGCCTTCCAGCTCATGTCGGCCGACGCCGCCTGCACGGCGTTGTCGATGACAGCCTTCAGTTCGGCGGGCAGCGCGTCGTAGCGCTTCTTGTTGAACAGTATCTCGAACTGCTCCGAGCATTGGTGGAAGCTTTGCAGCATGCAGTTCTTGGCAACGTCGGGAAAGCCGAGCAGCCTGTCGGAGGAGGCATTGTTGAACTCGGCGGCGTCGATCAGGCCGCGATCCAGCGCCGGCACAATTTCGCCGCCGGGCAGCGGATTTACCGCCAGGCCCATGTCCTTGTACATATCGACGGCGAGACCGACGGTGCGGAACTTCATGCCCTTGACATCGGCGACCTTGGTGATCGGCTTCTTGAACCAGCCGAACGGTTGCGTCGGCATCGGCCCGTAGAGAAAAGACTGCACGTCGAGGTTGAGGCTCTTGTAGATATCGGCCAGCATCTGCTTGCCGCCGCCATAGTTGTGCCATGCCAGCACCATATTAGGGTCCATGCCGAAGGCCGGGCCGGAACCCCACAGCGCCACCGCGGAGTTCTTGCCGTACCAGTAGGCCACCACGCCGTGGCCACCGTCGAGCGTGCCCTTGGATACCGCGTCGAGCAGTTCGAAAGCCTTGACCACGGCGCCGGCCGGCAACACCTCGATCTTGAGCCGGCCACCGGACATGGAGTTCACCTTGCCGGCGAAATCCAGCGCGTATTCATGAAAGATGTCTTTCGCCGGCCAGGTCGACTGCCAGCGCATGGAAATCGGCGATTGCGCCACCGAAATCATTGGGAAACCCGCAGCAATGGCCCCCACGGTGCCAGTGGCGGCAGCGGCGAGGAACTTGCGGCGGGACGGTTTCTGCTCGGTTTGTTTGATGTCGGACATGATTGCCTCCTTAGAACAGGTATGAGTTTACGGTCGCTTGAACAGTTGCCCTGGCGGCCCGCGATCCTGGTACTAAACATCAGTCGCTATGCGCAACGGATCCACTCTACCAGAAAGCCAATTTATACGGCAATAGAATAAGGTAACAATCGGAAAGGGGTTGATGTCGGTCACCCATCCCCCCGTAACGCCCGCGAAATAAACCACGGTCGCATCGAGCGCCGACGGCCCGGCCAGCGGAAATATACTAAGATGATCCACGAAAAAACACCCGGCTGGCTGGCGTTCGCTGGCTGGCGTTCTTGTCCATCCACTCTAACGGGGACAAACAGACCAACACGAGAGCGACATGACCCCACTGCGAATACTCGTTGCCGTACCCCTGCTCATCTGGTTCTCCCTGACCTGGAGCCAGGAGCGGCTGACCGTTGCCTATCCCGGCCCGCTCAACATCACCTATCTGCCGCTCGACCTGATTGCGAAAATCGGCGCCGACAAGGCCGAGGGCGTTCAGTTCGTGCCCCGATACACCGGTGGTGGCGGCGTTGCGCTCCAGCAACTGCACTCGCGCAATGTTGATTTCGCCGGCGCCGGCGTACCGGCCGCCATGTCGGCGAAGGCGAACGGCAACGATGTGGTCGTCATCGCCGCGATCGACGATCTGGCCGTGTTCGTCCTGATGGTGCGCAGCGACCTCAAGGGGCAGGTCAAGCGGCCACGCGACCTCGCCGGCAAGGTGGTCGGCGTCACCAGCAGTTCGTTGTCGGTCAAGACCACCGCCCACCAGCTCGCAGAACTGCTGCTTAAAAACGACGGCCTGTCGCCGAACCAGGTGCGCATCGCCGCCGCAGGCCAGAGCTGGGAGGAACTGTCGGCCATCATGCGCAGCAAGTCGGCCGACGCCATTCTCGGCTTCGAACCCTTCGCCTCGCGCCTGCGCGATGCCGGACTGGTGTATTTCCTGTTCAACCTCGGCAATCCGACCGAGACCGCCAGCGTTCCCGGCGCGGGATTCCTTATGGCCGCCCTCGAAACGCGCAGCGACATCCTGCGCGACGCGCCGCACAAGGCCGAAAAAATGGTGGCGGTGATCCGCCGCACGCTGCAATGGATGGCCAGCCACACCCCGGAACAGATCGTCGAGGCGCTACAGATCGCCGATGCGGGGGCACGCGCCTCGCTGCTGAAATCCCTGCACCAGTATCCCCGTCTCTACAGCCCGGACGGCAAGTTCTCGGGCCGTCAGACGAGGGAAACCAGCCTCTTCTATGCCGCCGCCGAAGGCGCCACCCGACCGGTCGTGCTCGATGACATCATCGATGCCCGCTGGGCCGGACGGAAACCTTGAGACTGCCACGCTCCCTTCGCCACCGCGCCACCGTCACGGTCGGCGCCATACTGGCAATTGCCGCATTGGTGGCCACGGTCATCTCGGCGGCGATGTACCGGACCATTATCGACCGCGCCGCCCACTCCAGGAGCACCGCAGTTACGGCCTACTTCGAGGAAAAGCTGAACGGCATAGGGCGTGCCTGGGAAGACCGGCTGATGCAGGAAAAAGTCCGCCTGGAATTTGCGCGCCTGATGGAAAACCGCGATAGCCGCTGGGACAAGTTGCGCGCCTACCTCGCCTCGCTCTCCGCCTCCCCCAATTACGCCGGCATGGTCATCAGCCAGGCCGACGGCACCGAACTGTTCCGCCACGGACCTGAAATTGCCGGGCGCTGGCCAGTGCCGGACCCGAATCGCGGCGAGGCGCGCACCTATCTCGCCGATACCACCGGTCGGCTTTTTGTCGCGCTCACCGCGCCGGTCTGGCTCGGTCCGGACGGCATGGGCGCGATGCACCTGATGGTTCCCATCGACAACGGTTTTCTCCGGCAAAACGCCTTCCCGGACACGGAGCTGTTTGTCGAATGGCAGGGCCGGATCGTCGCCAGTTCCGAAGGCGACGGCAAACTCAACCTCGGGCAACCCGGCTTCGCTGGAACCATCGCCCGCGCCGGCCAGCGCCATGAACAGCGCCGCATTGTTTTTTCCGGGGACGAGAATGCGCCGACGCTTCTGGTTCAGACCCGTATCGCCCCGCCCTTCTCCATCGCCGAAAGCGCCAACTTCGGCATTGGCTTCTTTGTCGTCCTCGCGCTGCTGCTCGCCGCAGCGATGCGCGGCTGGCTGGTGCGCCTGCTGCCGCGCATCGAGATGCTCGGCCACGCCGCCAGCCTGTTCGCCGTCGAGGGCAAGCCGACGCCGAAGATCAATACCTTTCTGGAACAGGCAGCCGGCGTCGACGAACTGGGCGAAGTCGCCCATGCGATGAAAGGCATGGTGGCCTCGCTCGACTTGCGGGAGCAGGCGCGACTCGGCGCGGAAGCCCAGTTGCGGGAAAGCGAAAAACGCTTCCGCGATGTCGCCGAGTCCGCCGGCGAGTTCATCTGGGAGACCGACGCCCGACAGATCTATCGTTACCTCTCGGAGCGGGCGGGCGACGTGTTCGGTCGGCCGGTCGAGGAATTGACCGGCACCAGCGTTTTCGAGCATGTGCCACCCGAGGACCTCGATGCGCTGCGGCGCCGTATCGGCGAACAGACGAGCGCCGGTCGACCGTTCCGGCAGATCGAACTGCGCATTCTTCGTCCGAACGGCAAGCTGCGCTGGCTGTCCCTTTCCGGCAAGCCGGTGGTCGACGCCAGCGGGCGGAACACCGGCGGCTTGCGCGGCACCGCCGAGGACATCACCCAACGCAAGCAAAGCGAGGCGCGCATCGAGCACCTCGCCTACCACGACTCGCTCACCGGCCTGCCCAACCGCTTCGCCCTATCGGCGCGGCTGGCGCAGTCGCTGGCCGACGCGCGACGCAACGGCCAGCAATTGGCGGTAATGATCATCGATCTCGACCATTTCAAGACCATCAACGACTCGCTCGGCCATGACATCGGCGACCAGTTGCTGATCGCCGTGTCGCAACGCCTGCGCTTGGTACTGCGCGACACCGACACGGTGGCGCGCCTCGGCGGCGACGAATTCGTCATCGCCATACCTGGCATCACCGCGCCGGAGGATGCCGCACGCGTCGCGGAAAAGGTGATTGAGGTGGTCGGCGAACCGCTGATGCTGGCGGGGCACGCGCTGCACACTTCGCCCTCGATCGGCATCGGCATTTTCCCGACCGACGGCCTCGATACGGATGCGCTGATGAAGAGCGCCGACACCGCCATGTACTACGCCAAGCAGCACGGCCGCAACGGCTACCATTTCTTCACCGCCGCCATGAACGCGGCGGCCACCGAGCGTCTGCTGCTGGAAACCCAGTTGCGGGCTTCCATCCAACGCAACGAATTGCACCTGCTGTACCAACCTCAGGTGCAACTGTCGACCGGTCGCATCGTCGGCATGGAAGCGCTGGCGCGCTGGAATCATCCCGAGCGGGGCTCCATTGCGCCGGACAAGTTCATCCCGGTGGCCGAGGAAACCGGGCTCATCATTCCGCTCGGCGCCTGGGTACTCGAAGAGGCCTGCCGCCAAGCAGCGCTCTGGGATGCGCAAGGTCTGCCGCCGCTGCGCATGGCGGTCAACCTGTCGACCTACCAGTTCCGCGACCGCGACCTGGTCCGGCACATCGACGACATTCTGCGCCGCACCGGGCTGCCCGCCGATCGCCTCGAACTGGAAATCACGGAAAGCGCCATGATGGAAAACTCGGAACAGACTGCGGAAGTCCTGCGTTCAATAGGCAGCCTGGGCATCCATCTGGCCATCGACGATTTCGGCACCGGTTTTTCATCGCTGGCTTATCTCAAGCGCTTCCCCCTCGACCGCCTCAAGATCGACCGCTCCTTCATCATGGACCTGGAACAGGACACCAACGACCTCGCCATCACCGAAGGCATCATCATGCTGGCCCGATCGCTCGGACTGGCCGTGATTGCCGAGGGCATCGAAACTCCGACCCAGCTCGACATCCTCAGGAGCTTCGGCTGCGGCGAGGGTCAGGGCTATCTCTTCGGTCGGCCCATGCTGGCGGAAGAGTTGGGGAACTTATTGAGGCTGCGCGAGGTTTAACGCACGACCCCTGAATGACCCGTTCCTTGTGGCGCCGATGATTATCGAAGGAAGTCTCGTGAATCGAAAACTTGTTTATCTGCTGCCCGTCGTTATGGTCGGGATTATGGCCGGGTTTGTGTCCGCGTTTGTGTCCTTACCCGCCGCCGCCCAGAATATCGAGAAGGGCAAGGAAATCAACGACACTTGCGCCGCCTGCCACGGCGAACTCGGCCAGGGCGGCAAGCGGGGCGAATACCCGCGCATCGCGGGCCAGCGCGCCGCGTTCCTCGAGGACCAGCTCCGCGCCTACCGCGCCCGCAAGCGGGTGAACATCCCGATGTTCCCCTATACCCAGGAACGCGAACTGCCCGACGAGGACATCCGGGACGTTTCCGCCTATCTCGCCGGCATCAAGCTGTCATCCACGATGCCGACCTTCAGGGGGGACGAGGATGCGCTGACGCGCCTGACCGCCATGGACAAGGTGATGATCATCTCCCGCGTCGAGGGCGACATCGCCAAGGGCGGCGAGGTCTACCAGAAGGATTGCGCCAGTTGCCACGGCAAGAATGGCATGGGCATGGGCGGCGTGCCGATGCTGGTCGGGCAATACACGAACTACCTGAGGAAGCAGATGGACGCATACATCAAGGGCGAGCGGCCGCACGAGGATGGCGCGGGCAAGGACATCCTGACTACACTCAAGGAAAAGGACTTGCAGGACATTCTGGCCTACCTGACCTCGATCCAGAAACCGGAATGAACACCGCCACAGACAAGCCGCTGATTCCCGTCACCCTGCTCACCGGCTTTCTCGGCGCAGGCAAGACGACGCTGCTGAATCGCATCCTCACCGAGCGCCACGGCGAGAAAATCGCCGTCATCGAAAACGAGTTCGGCGAGGCCGGCATCGACAACGAACTGCTGGTACAAGGCGACGAGCAGATCGTCGAAATGAACAACGGCTGCATTTGCTGCACGGTGCGCGGCGACCTCATCCGCATCCTCGGCGAGCTCGCCGACAAGCGCGATTCCGGCCGGCTCGGCTTCACCCGCGTCGTCATCGAAACCACCGGGCTGGCCGATCCCGGCCCGGTGGCGCAGACCTTTTTCGTCGAGCCGGCCATCTCCGAACGCTACCTGCTCGACGCCGTGGTGACGCTGGTCGACGCCAAGCACGCCATGACGCAGCTCGACGAGCACGCGACGGCGCAGGAACAGGTCGGCTTCGCCGACCGCATCCTGATTTCCAAGGCCGACCTGGTCGACGCATCGCAACTGGCGACATTAAGAAGCCGGCTGGTCGGCATCAACCCGCGCGCCGAAATCGACACCGCCCACTTCGGCCACGCGCCGCTCGACCGGCTGCTGGATGTCAACGGCTTCGACCTCGACGCCATCCTCGAAATCAACCCGGATTTTCTTCACAGCCACCATCACCACCACAACGATTCGATTTCCTCCATCGTCTTCCGCGCCGACCGCCCCTTCGACGGCGAACGCTTCCACGACGTACTCACCTCCATCGTCGAAGCGTTCGGCGCCGACCTGCTGCGCTACAAAGGCGTGCTGGCCATCGACAACCTGCCCCACCGCATCAACTTCCAGGGCGTGCATGCGCTGATGGGCGGCAGCCCCGGTCGGCCATGGCTGGAGGGCGAGGCGCGCACGTCGACCCTGGTTTTCATCGGCCGCAACCTGCCGCGCGAGCTGATCGAAGAAGGCATGCAGGTGGCGCTGCGCGCCGGGTAATCGGCAAACATCGCTTGAGGGCGTCGCCGCGAACGCCGTGAAAGTCGGCGCTGGCGAGACGGCGGGGAGGGACAGCGGGAGTGGTCAGTTCGGCGATTGCGGGGGCGGGGGCGGGGGCGGGGGCGGGGGC
>Ga0209211_10008512_pt1 | contig 13997 bp, 15 predicted proteins | sample RifGroA2_FD_183992 | JGI IMG/M metagenome (GOLD analysis project Ga0209211, IMG submission 183992) | Groundwater microbial communities from Rifle, Colorado, USA - Groundwater A2 (SPAdes) (version 2) | ecosystem: Environmental > Aquatic > Deep subsurface > Groundwater | place: Rifle, Colorado...
ACGTCAATTTTTATTATCCAAATCCCTATTTTTGACATATTTCAGTTTATTTTGTATTCTAATGGCTCTTTTTTCATCATCACCAGATTTTGGCAGCTCAAAGAACTTTTTGAATTTTTCAATGTTGATTTTTTCATTTTTGCCAAAAAACAATTTTGAGAAGTCATTCATTGCCTTAAGAGCATATTTTACGAAATATTCCTGGTAAGCTCTTGGAAAAAAAGTAAATGTGCCTCCTTGTATGATTATTTCTGCTTTATCAGGAATTTTGTTCATCGCAATATAATGCTCAAGCCTGTTCATTACTATCAGATAAGGGTCGTAGCCATTTCTTATTGCTCTTCTTGTCGAAGGCTCTCTGCCAGTGTAGCTTTGCGGAACATTTCCAAATGGCGAGCCAGGGCCTCCCGGGCAATATGAGCACGGCCCAATTCCTTTCATTGTGTGTGGGCAGGGATATGGATCAGACATCAATGCAATAGGTGCAACTCCTGACAGGGTTCTCACGGGCTTTAATGACAGAATCTCTTTGTATTTTTTCCTCTGCTCTTCAGAAGCTGCCAAATACAAATCGGCATTTTTTGGAATCCTTTCAAGTTTGGATTTATGTTTATTCAGGACATGGAGCTTGAGATGGTTGAATTCGTATTTGGTTTTGGGATTTTGCTTTTCCATTTCCTGCAGTATTTCCGAGCAGGCTTGATTGAATGCTGCCATAAATGCATAGAAATTTCACAAAGAATATAAATGCTGTCTTAATATTCTATAGGCATGACAGTCCTTTCAACACTTGCCATTATTTTTGGAGTAATAAACGGATTTGCTAAGAATCAAGATCAAAAACACTCCTGTTTTGGTGATGAATGGCCTTGCACTTCTTGAGTTTATTTTAATTCTAATTGGCTGTTATTTGTATGGAAAAAGGTAGTCTCTTTTTTATTATTCACAATAAACGTCTCAGATAAAATCACTCAATTTTCTCGACTATTGAATTTATGCCATTTGAAATTATTCTTATCTTTTTTCCATCTAATGCCCGAGTTTGTTCTCTGTCCAAGACCGAAACTTCGGCTTTTCTAATCCATCTGAAGTGATTATGCTCAAGAGACGCTGATCTAGGCCCAAACGCAAGATAAGAATGCATGTGCCTTGGCTGAAAAGATAAATCCATTGATCTAGAATTGTAAAGAATCAATAAAGCATATGGTTCTGTAATTCTCATAATCTCTGTATCATTGTACTCCCCTAAAACTCCTAAGGGCAATACAATGCCTTCTTCAGGCGTTATGCCAAAGCACATATAGCCTGATTTATCATGATTCCCCAGCCTATAAGGGGGTTTTTCAAATTTCTTAAATGGTCTTGCCTGGAAAAATTGGGCATTCGATTTCCCCTTTTTTGGGGTCCTTGTATGCCCAAATTCCATCTGAAATGAAGTGTCTTCAGGTACAAATTCAGAGAATTTTACTAAAGTATACAAATCTATTACTTTCTTGTATTCTCCACTATCAAACATACTATCCAGTTGGGATAAATCAGCCACATTTCCATCTGTCATGCAGTGAACGATATTTTCACCTTCAACTACAACCCTCTCTAGAATCCTGTACTTTGAAACGGTTGGAATAGCAACTTCTACAATATAGGTTTCCCTTTTATGAGGATGCTCGACTACAGAGCCCTTTATCGCTACACCTTCCTTAGCAATGTAGACATCTGATAATTGGTCGGAAATCTGGATTCTTATCCTTCCATCATATGGCTGGCCCTCAAATTTATTATATGAAAAAACTTTGGGCTGGTTAGCTTCCCATCTTATAACTTTAATAGCATCTTCTACGTCTTTCCTTGTGCGAATATCCCCCCGAGATTGGATTACATCAACAAGACCCTCATGATCATTTGGATGGCTTCCCCTGACTATCATGCGCAATCCATCTGCAAATTTATGGTCACTCATCCAGCTTTCCATATATCTGCGCTTAGATTTTACATTTTCAAATGATTGTTCTGGCTCCAAGAAATCAGTTTCGGGCAAAAATTCTTCAAAGCCTCCCATGTCCCGAAGATAAAGGTGGCCTCCAATTTTACCTCCCCATTTCTGAATATAATCTCGAGGGTCTAATGCCATAGAAAGGCTAAAATAAATTATTGATTTATAAAGGTTTCTAAATTTACTACTTTATAGTAATATTCATCAAGGGGTACTCCTCTTAATTTCCAGATTATTGCAGTAGAGTCTAGGAATTCAATGATGCTCGCCTGCAATAAGCGCTTTCCTTCATCATTCTCAACTCTCTCATGCTAATCTTTACAGGCTTCATCTTATCTGCTGCGCTAAAGACATTCTCTATGCTGCTATCTTTCATTCTTGGTTTTTTCATGTCAAATAAAATCGCTAATCTTATGCTTCATTTCCTCATGCCAGAGCCATGCCAGCAGCACAATAGCTTCAACTCCTTCGGCAAAAGCCTCCAAATTCGCCATTCCGAACAAGTTAAGCCCGACCTCTTTGAATGAAAAAGGGTAGAAAGGCATCACCGTTCCTGCAAAAGCGTAATCCAGAAAGACATGGAAGCCTGTGCCAAATGATATAATTGCAAAAAGCATGGTGATTTTTTGGCTGTACTTATAATAAGCCAATCCAACAATCAAAAAAAGCATAGGAAAAAATATTGTGTGGGTAATTGTCCTATGGAACCATGGCACCTCAATTCCTAAAAAATTTGAGACAAACCAAAATACAGGGATGTCAATGTCAGGCAGCAATCCTGCAATGCCTCCAATGAAAACATAATGCAGGGGGACTTTCTTCTTGTCTTTTATGATGTAGTCCCTAACCAAGTCTAATGCAATTATTGCAAACAATACATGGACTACTGCTTGTGGCATTTGATTTGTTTATTTAAGCTCTTTCTCAACCAGTTTTACGATTTTTTTTGCGTTAATCCTGCCAAGCTTCTCAAGCTCCTTTCCCATTTTCAGGGCTTCCTTTTCTAGTTCGCTTCCCCTTGTTTTCCCAATTCCCATTAATCTGCTTCTCTGTTTTTCCGCCTCTTTAATTACTGCATTTAGCACAGCCTTTGCGTCTTTTGCCGTTATGGCTTTTTTCTTCACAAATCCTTTTATTATCTTTTCAGCCTTTGATTTTGTCAGCGAGGCTGCGCCCAAGCCTATCAAAAGGCTCTTTTTTACCAAGTCTTTCATTTTACACCTCCATCCTTTGATGTCAAATCAGCCAATATTTTTCCCTTATAATTGACCAAAACAAGACCAGTCCCAAAAAGCCGGCGAATGAAAAGCTCAAAAGTGAAAATATGGGGATGTCAAATACCTTTGGGCCCTTGTTGATTTGGAGTATCACTGCCGATGACAAAAGAAATGCCGCTATTATGAGCCCGTAGGCTATTCTGTTGCTGGACCTGTCGATTTCAATGGCGAGTTTTTTTATGTCTGTATCTCGTATATCAACTTTTACAGTGCCTTTCTCAATCATTCTCAATGCCTTGTCAGCTCTTATTGGCAAATCCTCGGCCAATTTCCTGTAGCGCTGCATGCCATGCATGAAGCCTTTGAAAATGTTTTTCGGGCTCATTCTTTCAGCCATTATTTTTTCCAGAAATGGCTTTGTTGATTCAACGAGCTTGAAATTTGGATCATACTCAAGCGCTATCCCTTCTAATGTGATTATTTTCTTGCCGAGAAGGACAAAAGAAGGGGGAATCCTGAGCTTATGCTTTAGGGAGACTTCAAGCACGTCTTCCAGAACATAGCTTATCTTTAAATCCTTTATAGGGGTGTACTGCAAAGGCTCTATCAAATAGGCGATGTCTGCCCTGAACTTATCAATGTCCATCTTGTGGGTGTCCAGCCCCATCCCAAGAAGCGTCTCAATAACCAAGTCGCCATCGTTCTCCACCAAGCCGTACAGCAAATCTATTGACTTGTTCTTCAGCCTCTCATCAAAAAACCCGACAATGCCGAAATCAATAAGCCCGATTTTTCCATCCTTCATTATTATCATGTTGCCTGGGTGAGGGTCGCCGTGGAACAAGCCATACACAAAAACTTCAGTAAGGCTCATCTCAAACCCGTTTTTCAGTATCTTGTCAAAATCAAGCCCTGCCTTGACTATTTCCTTGTACTTGTTCATCTCTATTCCCTCAATGAAGTCAATTACAAGAACCCTTTCTGTCACAAACTTCTCGTATACTTTTGGGATGTAAACTGTCTTGCTGCCCTTGAAATTCTCGTAGAACCTTTTTGCATTTCTTGCCTCTGTCCTGAAATCAAGCTCCCTTTCAGTCCATTCCTTGAATTCCTCAATGACTCTTACAGGATTGTAATCCCTTATTTTTGGGTGGTGCCTTTCAAGCAGATTTGCAATGTAGAAAAGGATTTCAATATCAGTTTCCATTATCTTTCTTACATCAGGCCTCTGAATCTTCACTGCAACAATTTCTCCCGACTTTAATTTGGCTTTATGCACCTGGCTTATAGAAGCTGATGCTATCGGCTTTTTTTCAAATTCAGAAAAAATATTGCGCAATGGCTGCTTAAGCTCCGCTTCTATCGTCTCTTTTGCTTTTTCATAAGAGAATGGCGGAACACTGTCCTGGAGCTTTTCCAATTCCTTTATGTAGCTTTTTGGCACCAGATCCGGCCTGATGCTCAATACCTGCCCGAACTTTATGAATGTAGGCCCAAGCCTCTCAAGAGTTCTCCTGAGCTGTGACTCATCAGTAACCCTCTGCCTGCTTTTTGACTTAAATCTCTTGCCCAGCGGCACTTCCCTTTTCAGGTTTATTCTCTTTAGAATAAGCTCAAAACCCTCTTCAAATAAGACAGTGACTATATGCTTAAACCTGTTTATGTCTCTGACTTCTTTTATTAAGTGCATTTTGGGCAAAAAATTCTCCTTTGGAGAATTTTTTGCATATTAGATTATTTAAAGGTGTCGGAAAATCAGCTAATCTCGTTTTCAACCCAATCATCATATTCTTCATTTGCTTCTGCACCAATCTTTAGGATGCATGGTATTTGATAAGAATGGAGTTTTTTGACTTCTGTCTTGACTTTAGAGAAATTTTTTTCATTTGTTTTAGCTATTATCACGACTTCATCATCGTTTTGCATTTTTCCCTGCCACCAGTACATGCTTTTGACAGGGAGCATGCTTGAGCAGGCAATGAGCCTTTTCTCAAGCAGATGCCTTGAGATTTTTTCCGCTTCTTTCTGGTCTTTGCAGGTTATATACACCAACGTCATAAACCCTATTATTTCAAATAAGTTTATATATTTTTAGATTTAGGGATTATAACATGAAATTCATCTCAAAAAAAGACATTAAGCTGCCGAAAAGAAGGCAGGGCAGCCATAAAGGGGACAACGGCAAAGTTCTTGTTGCCGGCGGCTCTAGAGACTATGTTGGGGCTGTTGCGCTTGCTGGCATTGCAGCCCTGAGGAGCGGGGCGGATTTGGTTAATATTGCTGCGCCTGAGAAAGTCGCATGGGCTGTAAACTGCTATTCTCCTGATTTGATAACAACAAAAATTAAAGGGGATTATTTTAAAGAAAGAGATGCAAAGACTGTTCTGAATTTGATGAAAAAATTTGATGTTCTATTGATAGGGAATGGCGCAGGGTTAGATAATGAAACAAAAAAGTTTTGCAAAAAAACAATAAAAAAATTCAATGGCTTTAAGGTTGTTGATGCAGATGCAATAAAATCAATCAATACTGATGATGCTGAAAATTCCATCATTACGCCGCATTCGAAGGAATTAGAGCATTTCTTGATAAACTCCAGCGTTCATAAAACAATAATTAATAAAATCAATAATGAAAAAGACATTGCTAAAAAATCATTAATAATAAAAAAAACATTAAAAGAATTTCTCAATAAAAATAATATTATTTTACTGAAGGGAAAGATTGACGTGATTATCTCAGAAGACAGGGTTTATTATAACAAAACCGGAAATGCTGGGATGACAAAAGGAGGCACTGGTGACGTACTGGCAGGGTTATGCGCGGGCTTTCTTGCGCAAAGCAAGGATTTGGTGCAAAGCGCTGTAAATGCGGTGTATTTTAACGGGTTGATTGGCGATATTCTGCTGAAAAAGAAAAAGGGATTTAGTTATCTTGCCAGCGACATGATTGAAGAAATCAAAAAGGTAAAACCAATGAACTATAGTGGCGGAACTAAATAATTAGCCAATTCCTTGCTTCTTTAATCGCTCTTCCCATTTTCCATCTCCAAATCCCCTTTTTTGCCCATTGCATTCTCAACTGCCTCCCTGACGACGTAGTCAAGCTCCCCTCTTGTTACAAACTTTACAGGATTCCAGAGGCTTATATATTTCTCGAGCAGCTTAACATCCTCTTTCCTTGCAGCTGACTGAAGCTCCCTTATTATCATCAATACCTTCTCTTTCAGTTCGTGCAGCTCTTTCCTGATCTCGTTTATGTCAGAAGTCAATGCCTTTATCTCTATGCCGATTGTCTTGTTCTTTGAGACAAGATTCTCCTCTGTAATCTGGAGCATGTTCCTTATGTTGGCAGAGCCTTCCTCGAGAAGCCTTAAGCGCCTGCTGAGGCTGTTAATGTCGCTTGTAACTCCGCTTAGGTCAGCCTGCTGCCCCTCTTTTTTGCGCCCTCCAAAAGATAGAATTCCCTTCTTCTTTGGCGGCTCCGGCATTTCCTCCCCGGGCATCGGCATGTCCATTTCTTCGGCCATTTTATAAACATGAATTCTGCTGTTTTTAAGCTTTGTTGTAGTAATCCTTTATATCTTCTTTTATTTTGTATATCTTTCTGGCATCTTTGACAATATTCAAGTTGACTTCTTTTACCAATAATCCTTCTTTATTATGATTCAACCTGCTGGCTGCGCCATAGAAAGGCAATGCTATTTGCGTTCTTCCCAATAATTTGCTTTTGGAATTTTTTTGATTGTAATTCCCAGCCGCATTCACATACACAAAAACAATCTCGCTTTCTATTGCCCTTGCTGACACTAAAAAATCCACTTCTTTAGGCTTTGTATTTTTAAAATATTTATTATTGTATAAAGTATTGTAGGATGTTGATTTCTCGGCCCAAAAAGAGGGGCAAAACACTAATTCTGCTCCATTAAGCATAAGTTTTCTTGTTATTTCTGGATACAGCAAGTCCCTGCATATCTGGATTCCTATATCCCCGATTTTTGTCTTGAAGACAGGAGCATCATTTCCTGCCTTAAGCCATTTTCCCTCGCTCTTCAGGACGAGATGGCTCTTTTTGCAGCTTCCGATGATGTCTCCCTTATTGTCAAAAAGGCAGCTTATGCTGCAATAATCCCCTTTAATTTTTTCTATAATGCTGCCCATCACGCAGAACATATTATAATTTTTGCAATAATCTGAAAATGCTTTTTTGGCTTTTTTTGGAATATTGCCGTCATAATTTCTTTTGCTGAGAGGGCCCGTGAGAAATGCTTCTGGAAAGCAGATGATATTGCATTTGTTTTTTTGCGCCCTTTTCATGAAATGCTCTGATTTATACAGGTTTTTACTAAACTCACGCTCAACCGCGAATTGGGCGGCGCAAATCCTGACTTTTCCCATTAAATGGCATTTTTTACAGTAATATTTAAATACTCATATTATAAAATCATATAAAAAATAGAAAATTTATTTTATATTATAAGATAATATATCTAAACAACTTACTTAATCTGCTTTATGAAAAAGCCAATAAGCGCAACGATTGATGAAGAACTGATAAGATGGATAGATAAGGAGGTTGCTGACACTACAAAATATAGGAATAAGTCTCACTTAATAGAGATAGCACTTGAGAATCTAAGGACAGGAGGTGACATAAACAAAAAAATTCACCAAAAGTGAATTTTTTTGCCGTAAAAATGCCTCTTTTTGGAAAAGCAAAAAAGCCGTTTTCATACGAGATAATAAGGGAAGGGGAAGAAGTCATTCTTATGATTGACCTTGAGGACTACCCCCAGGTGCCTTCTCTCGAATCCGATGATGTGTGCATGTCAAAGACAGTTGAAATTCTCATTGAAGCAGGCATGGTCACAAAAATTGTGTTTGCGCAAAAAAGGAATTATGAATATGACACTAATGAAGTCATGATGCTTAGGGAGATTGCAGATATCTATGTCCTGCTTTCCAAAAGAAAAGAGGTTTTCAGCTACGGCGCCTTGATGGCAGGGCCAGAGTGCGCCAAATACGCTGCAGGATGGTATCCAAGGCTGCAGACTTTGATATCTGATACCCTTAAAGGAGACCCCATCGGGTGCTATGTTGAAATAAAAAGAATTATCAGGGACGAGAAAATAAGGGGCACGAAGGCTACTGACGAAACCTACAACAAATGCTCGATAAAATACATGGCCATTCTGCAGTATATACTAAACCTGCTTGAAAAAACAAGGATTTTGGGAGGCATCCAGCAGTATCTTGAAGGATACAAGATTGGTGACAGGACATTGTATGCAAGGCTGTTTTCTGCGGATATAAGGCCAGATTTCATGTTTACAAAATTAATGGCTACATACCCCCATTACGCGGACGAAATAGACAGCTATGAAGTTGATAAGAATACTGAAGTTACCATCTTTGAGCTGCCTGACAATGTGCAGTATCTTTATCACCTGGTCCCGCCTGAATTCAAATTATCCGAGGACAAATATGAGATTCTTGATGCAGCCAAGAAAATCATGTCAGAGCACAAGCCTACAAGAGCGGATTTTATTGACCCCGCAAGAATAAGGCAGGTGTTTACAAGCGTTGGGAGAGACCTTATAGAAGAGCTGTCAAATTTCAGGGATTTGAAGTTTTCAACGGCGGACATTGACGAGCTTACAAAGATACTTGTGAGATACACAGTTGGGTTTGGTTTGATAGAGGTGCTGCTTCAGGATGAGAAGATACAGGATATTACAATAAATTCTCCGATGGGGGAGACTCCAATATTCATTGTCCATCAGGACTACGGAGACTGCAGGACAAATATTGTCCCCACTGCGCCTGAAGCCGAGTCATGGGCATCAAAGCTAAGGCTCATATCCGGAAGGCCATTGGACGAGGCAAACCCTATCTTAGACACTGAGCTTGAACTGCCCGGAGCTAGCGCGAGGGTTGCTGTCATCTCTTCCCCGTTAAATCCAAGCGGGCTGGCTTATGCATTGAGGAGGCACAGGGACAAGCCATGGACGCTGCCTTTGTTTATAAAAAATGGAATGCTTACTCCATTGGCAGCAGGCATTATCAGCTTTCTTGTGGATGGAAACAGGACACTGCTTGTTGCAGGAACAAGAAGCTCAGGAAAGACCTCGCTGCTAAGCGCAGTTTTGGTCGAGATAATGAGGAAATACAGGATTATAACAATAGAAGACACTTTGGAGCTTCCTGTAAGCGCGTTAAGGAATCTCGGCTATAACATACAGCATATGAAAGTGGCTTCTGCGCTGACAAAAGGCACGACAGAAGTTTCTGCGGATGAGGGGATAAGGGCAACACTGCGTATGGGGGATTCCGCGCTGATTGTAGGGGAGATAAGGAGCAAAGAAGCGCTTGCTTTGTACGAAGCAATGAGGGTGGGAGCTTTGGCCAATGTTGTTGCAGGCACAATTCACGGCGACAGCCCTTATGGCGTGTTTGACAGGGTAGTCAATGATTTGGGAGTGCCGAGAACAAGCTTCAAGGCGACTGACATAATTATTGTTGCAAATCCTGTGAGGAGCGCTGACGGACTGCACAGATGGAGAAGAGTAACCCAAATATCAGAAATAAGGAAAAGGTGGGAGCATGACCCATTGCTTGAGAACGGCTTTGTCGACCTGATGAAATATGAATCAAGAGAGGACAAGCTGCTTCCGACTGCTGACCTGATTAACGGCGATTCGGAAATTATAAAATCCATAGCAGGCAATGTCAAGGACTGGTCCGGAAACTGGGATGCTGTCTGGGATAATATCAACCTGAGGGCGAGCATCAAGGAGACGCTTGTGAATTTTTCGGCAAAGGCGGGAATGCCTGAGCTTCTGGAGGCGCCTTTTGTCATACAGGGCAATGACCAGTTCCATAAAATATCAGACAAAATAAAAGAGGAAATTGGCGTGCTTGACTCAAAGAAGATCCTTTTTGAATGGAACGAATGGATGAAAAGGCATGTGAAGAAAAAGGCGCTTGTGGAGGCTTAGGAAGGGGAAAAATGGCTGACATTGACAGGAGCAAGCTGCTCAGCTTGATGGAAAATTACAAGAAAAATATAGAGAAAGAGCTGGGAGCAAAAGTAGAAAGAAAAAGCAACAGGATTTCCTCTCTTGAATATCAGGAATTCAAGCAGGAGTACATGCCGCCGCATCTCGGCTTTTATGAGAAGATGTGCGGCTTCAGCGAGAAATGGCTTAAATTTAGTATTGATAAGAAAAAAGAAGCCGAGTTGCAGGAAGCCATTAATATCACTCATCTAAACATAACTCCAATAGGGGCTGTGTCATTTTCGTACACTGCCCCTATTTTTATTTTCCTACTGGGGGCGTTTCCGTTTTTTTTGATTTTTCAGTCCATGTTCTTTGTGCTCTTTTTCATGATTCTGGCAGCTAGTCTGATAAGACCTTTTAGCAAAATGCCCATGTTTATAGCCAATAGATGGAGAATGAAGGCAAGCAACCAGATGGTGCTTTGCATATTTTATGCGGTTACATATATGAGGCACACCTCGAATCTGGAGAAGGCAATTGAGTTTGCGGCAGACCATTTGTCGCCGCCATTGTCTCTTGACTTGAAGAAAGTGCTGTGGGATGTTGAGACTGAAAGATATTCCACGCTTAAGGAATCTCTTGATTTTTATCTTGAAAGCTGGAAGAAATGGAATGGGGAATTCATAGAGGCGTTTCATTTGATTGAATCCTCGCTTTATGAAGGCGATGAAGCAAGAAGGCTGGGCTCACTGGACAAGGGGCTTGATATAATTCTTGATGAGACATTTGAAAAAATGCTGCATTACGCTCATAATCTGAAAAGCCCTATCACGATGCTGCACATGCTCGGCGTGATTTTGCCGATACTCGGGCTGGTCATACTTCCGCTTGTTGTGAGCTTTATGGAAAATGTCAATCCTTTGCATATAGCCATGCTTTACAATGTTGCGCTGCCAATATCTGTTTATTACATTGGAAAAAACGTGCTTTCAAAAAGGCCTACAGGGTATGGGGAATCTGATATATCTGAAGATAACCCCGAACTGCAGAAATACAGGAATTTTATAATTAATTTCGGAGGAAAGGAGGTGCAGATTAATCCTGTCAATTTAAGCATTTTTATAGGAGTTGTCTTTGTCTTTATCGGCTTTCTGCCCATAATAATGCATGCGCTTGACTTTCAGGATTTCGGCATTGGAAGGGAAGATCCATTGACTTCCTGCGGGCAAAAGCACTGCTTTTTGGAATATCGCAGCAACGGAGGGATGGAAACAGGGCCCTACGGATTAGGGGCTTCTGTTATCAGCCTTTTTATTGTGCTTGGGATAGGACTGGCTATAGGCATTTATTTCAAAATGCGCTCTAAGAACGTCATTAAGATAAGAGAGCGCTCAAAGAAGCTTGAGACGGAATTTGCAGGGGCATTATACCAGCTTGGCAATAGATTGGGGGATAACCTTCCTGTCGAGATTGCTGTTGATAAAGTCTCTGTGGTTATGGAGGGCACGATTTCCGGCAATTTTTTCAGGCTAGTAAGCATGAATATTAAGAGGCTTGGAATGGGGATAGAAAGCGCGATTTTTGATATGAGGCACGGAGCTTTGGTTTCTTTTCCTTCCAATCTGATAGAAAGCTCTATGAAAGTTCTGACTCAGTCGATAAAGAAAGGGCCCTTGATTGCTGCCCAGGCGCTGACAAATGTTTCGAGGTACATAAAGGAGATACACAAGGTTGATGAAAGATTAAAAGATTTGATGGCTGATATTGTTTCATCTATAAATTCCCAGATTAAATTTTTGACACCTGCAATTGCAGGGATTGTTATCGGAATAACCTCCATGACAACAACAATTCTGGGAAAATTAAGCGGACAGCTTCAAAACTCTGTATCAGGATTTGAAGGGGGGGGCGCAGGAGGCATGTCACCCGGTTTTACGGAGCTGTTCGGGCAGGGGCTGCCTACATTTTATTTTCAGGTGATAGTAGGAATTTATGTGATACAGATAACCTATATACTTACCATTATGGCAAACGGCATCTTAAACGGAGAAGACAAGTTAAGGGAAAGGTTTGATTTGGGCAAGAACCTAATCAACAGCACAATACTCTACTGCTTCATAGCAGGGATTGTGATGATAATCTTCAATATAATTGCAGGAAGCATTCTTGAAGTTGCGCTTTAAAAAAGTGGGGCGGATGGAATTTGAATCCATGACATTCCGCATCAGAAAGCCTTCCTTCCTGACTACACGGTATCAATCAGTCATAGCCTAAAGGCTCTTCATACCGTCTTCAGCCGTGTGCTCTTTCCTAAGCACAGGCAAGCCTGCGTTCCCAGGCTGAGCTACCGTTCTGGTTCTATAAACATTTGCTTATAAAATCCCCATAAAAGCCCAACCTTGGTTCCAGAGTCAATATTCCATTTATATTCTTTTCTGTTGGTTTACAGTGTTGCACAATTAGCCTTTCTTTTTAGGCAATCTCATAATCAGCACATTTAATCCAAATTTCTTAAGTATCTTTTTAACTTGCTCTTCGTCCTTGCTATCAACAACAATAGCGGACTTGTCCCATTTCTCATACTTAAATTTCGAAAATAATCCGTCTCTTTGGTAGGTATACTTTCCCATGTTTGATTTGTCTTCGTATCCAAACAAAGAACGCACAATGTGCGTTTTTTCTACATTGTTTTTGTTCTTCAAATCGTAAAGCAATAGTGATTTCTCCATATTTTGGGTAGAATAAACAATAAGTATTTAAACTTTACTGAAATTTATTTTCAGTATGAGGTAGTAACAATGAAACAAGACAGATGGAATCAGAACAGGAGTTTTCCAAGAGATTGGAAGGTAACAAACGAAAGGCTGGTTGTAAGAGGTGAATTCTTACTGGAATTGGACTGGGTCAAGTCTTGGGGAGTAGAGCTGGAAGACATGAACAAAGGAAAGAGAGGACATCCCTATGAGTTTCCAGAATCTTTAATCAAGTTCCAAGCTGTACTATCCCAATGGATAGCTTACAGGGGCTTGGAAGGGGTAGCAAGAAAGCTTGAGGAGTATAATCTAATCCCCAAGCACAATGATTACAGCTCTGCATACAGAAGGATTGTGAATATAGATCCTGAAATAGAGCTTCCTAAAGTAGGCACTATATCAACAACAACAGACGGCTCTGGTATGAAGATGAACAGCGCAGGGGAATATAGAAAGGACAAATATGGGAATAAAGGAGACAAGAAGTACATAAGAGTGGTAATCACTGCAGACCCTTTTAAGAAAGACCTTCTTGATTGTGAAGTTTTTGTAGATGGCGAAGGGCCATCAGAGCCAGAAGTGGCTATGTCCCATCTTGAAGAGCTGATTAAAAAAGGATTTGACATAGATAAATTCTGGGGAGATGGTGCTTTTGACGTTAAGGATTTGTTTAATTTTCTGCAAAAGTACGGCATATTATCTGCTATTAAGATCAGGAAAAATGCTTCTGATAATGCAGATGGCTCTATGAGAAGGGCGAGAGAGGTTGGAGAATACAAAAAGGACGGTTACAAGGAATGGGCTAGAAAAAAACGATATGGAAGAAGGTGGACTGGGACGGAAGTTATCTTTTCTGCTGTCAAAGGTATTTTCGGAGAAAATACCAGAGCAAAAAATATACCAAATATGATTAAAGAAGTAAAAAGAAAGTTCTGGGCATATCAACGAATGAAGAGATATGCAGATTTAAGAATAGGTGCATAGGGGTGATTAAAGGGGAAATTATTTTATTTTGTTATTTGTGCAACACTGTA
>Ga0209211_10008513_pt1 | contig 13996 bp, 14 predicted proteins | sample RifGroA2_FD_183992 | JGI IMG/M metagenome (GOLD analysis project Ga0209211, IMG submission 183992) | Groundwater microbial communities from Rifle, Colorado, USA - Groundwater A2 (SPAdes) (version 2) | ecosystem: Environmental > Aquatic > Deep subsurface > Groundwater | place: Rifle, Colorado...
ATCTTGATTGGGCTGGCAAGGTGCATAGCCATGGTTCTCGTCTGGAATGAGCTTGCTGGAGGACATACAGAATATGCTGCTGCATTAGTTGGCTTGAATTCCATATTCCAGGTGATTTTTTATCCGATATATGCTTTTATTTTCATAACTTTCCTGCCGCCTTTAATTGGAATGCAGGGCTTTGCTGTGAACATTACCATTTTAGAGATAGCAAAAAGCGTCTTTATTTATTTGGGAGTGCCATTTTTGGCTGGGCTTATAACAAGGTACAGCCTGATTAAGTTTAGAGGTAAAGAGTGGTATGAGCACAAATTCCACCCAAAAATAGCGCCATTAACCTTAGCTGCCCTGCTTTTCACAATTATTGTAATGTTCTCTCTCAAAGGAAAGTATATTGTTGAGCTGCCTTTTGATGTTTTAAGGATAGCAGCGCCTTTATTCCTGTACTTTGCGCTTATGTTTTTTATCAGCTTTTATATGTCTTACAAGCTTAAGATAAATTACCAGAATACTGCGACCTTGTCATTTACAGCAGCAAGCAACAATTTTGAGCTTGCGATTGCTGTTGCAGTTGCTATTTTTGGATTAAACTCAGGAGAAGCATTTGCTGCTGTGATTGGACCCTTGCTTGAAGTTCCTGTGCTGATTGGGCTGGTAGATGTTTCGCTGTGGCTAAGAAAGAAATTATTTAAGGAGAAGGAAGAGTTAATGCTTGAATGAATGCCTAATTTTTAAAAATCACACTAAAAATCTTATCTCAATCTCAATTGCATCCGCAGTAGGATATTCTTCCACAATGGCTGGAACAAATCCCATTGCCCTAATCACATTTTTATTTTTCTTGACAAGTTTTTGAGAGGTTATAAGCCTTAATTTTGCCTTGTCAACAATAATATCATTTTCATTAATGCCTAATTTAATTATTATTGATTTTCTGACACTATTGAGTTTTTTAATGATTAAGCCTTTTTTATTTTCATCCATAGAGCCGAGAATTTTCCTGTAGGAATAAGAAGGAGCCATCTCTTTAAGGTAAATTGCCCCCCTTACAATCATGCCCTCTTTGGTTACCTCATCAAATTCATAAGCAGCATTTTTCGCCCTTCTCTTTATTCTTCTTGCCATCTGGATTGCATCTTTAAGCTTTGAAGTGCAGTAATGCGCGTCAAATCCGCAATTCCTGTCCCTGCAGTATTTCATCAGCCGCAGCGCAGTTTCCTCGCTTCCCTTTATTGCATAGGAAAGCCTGTTTTTTGTTATGTAGCCCATTCCTGAAAGCTTGCTTGCATTGTTGTCGGAAATTTCAAGCTCATTGAGATTAAGGAAACTTATTTTGCCGTCTAAAAAATCAATCAGTTTTTTTGTTTCTTCCTCATATTTGGGAATGGCAGGAATCTCCACACCCACAGTCCAGTCAAATCTTTTTGCGAGATTGATTCTTTCCCACTTTGAGCTGTCCCATATAACAGGATGGAATCTTATCTCATCAAGCCCTGCTTCATAAAGAAGAGAAAGCCTTTCAGCACTTACATTTCTTAAAGTCGTATAAAGGTGTATGTGAAAGCCCGCGCCAAACCTTTTTTTCAGCCCCCTTATTGCTCTTGCAGTCCTTTCCGCAACAAGAAGCGGGTCTCCCCCTGTTATGCCTGCCCCCTTTGCATTGCATAATTCAGCTTCCCTAATCAAGATGTCAATTTGTTTCCGCTCAAATTTATGGTCCTTAATATTAGCATCCCATTCATTGGCAAAAACAACATCTTTTGATTTCCTGTTGTCCGACAAAGGGCAGTAAAAGCAGCCCACATTGCATACTCCTGTAATGAAAAGGACAAGCTTCTCTCCCTTGACGCAGAGTCTGCAGCCTAATGGCAGCCTTCCAATCTTCTTTGAAAAATAAGGAGTTTTCTTAATCTCTCTGGACATTTTTGCCTAAAGAATCACAATAGTTGTATAATAAAGTATCCGACTATCGCCCCAGCCGAAAGAAACGGCATTGCAGGATAATACTTATTCTGCTCGCCTTTCATCAATAATATAAATAACGCTATTGCTGTCGTTATAGGAATTATTGATGTTTTCAGGAAACCTGCCATTACTGTCTCTTTTAGCATCAGCCCTTTCATCACAACACCTGCGAATATCAATGGAAATCCCATATCCCCGCCGCCTAAGACAGCAATCCTGCTTTTTGCTTTTGATGCCTTTTTTACCTCCGAGCTTTCTTTTTGCTTCTTGTAGCCTATCATAAGCCCGGAGAAAACCCTTGAATTCGTCTGGAACTCCGCCAATTTAACCATGTGCTTTGTCTTCCACACTGCAATAATATCATATACTGAGATGATGAGCAAAAGCATGAATGCCGCAAACACATTTATTATTGGAACAAACACGGAAGCCAATCCCCCATAAATAAATATTTCAGAGATATTCTGGGTAACTACATTCGGTCTGAAAACCCTCAAGACAGCCAAAACTAACGCAATTCCAAATGCAATCCATTGTGTTACAAAAGCCGAAAATGCAATTGACAGGGTAAGCAGTATCGTAATGAAAAACCAGATTCTCCATATAAAAGGCTTCTTCCATCTTATAAGCCACAATATCAGCAGAGTGCCGATAATAACAGCTATAATGATTGGGATGAAGGATGTGGACTGGTTCTCAACATGGGGCCTTTCCAATTGATAGGGCAGCTCCTTCCATTCCACAATTTTCTTTTCAGCAGTCCTTTTGTGGTCAATGTAGTGGTCAATAACAGCCAGCCCGACAAACTGTGTAAGAAGGAAAAAACCGATTAAGGCGAATGTTACTTTAAAAGTGTGCTTCATCACAGCCCAAATTCAATTCTGGTTTTTATAAGTTTGTTTTTTTATTAAGAGAACTTTGAAAAAATACGCCTGATTTGAAAATCAGGCGTATTTTTTCAATTATGCTGGCGCCATTATAGACGAGAATCGTCTTTAAAGGCGCTGACTAATATTGAAAAATTCGCTTGAAAAGCGAATTTTTCAAAGTTCTCTTAAGCAAATTAAAATCGAAACATTTAAATATTTTAACATATAAAACGTAATAAACGTAACAAACGAGAAGGAAAAATGGTAAGCATAACATTGTCAGTCCCAAAGGACACGAAGAAGGAAATGGACGGCTTTCCTGAGATAAACTGGAGCGCAATAGCAAGGGAAGCAATAAATAAGCGCCTGCTCATGATGGAAAAATTCAGGGAATTTGAAAAAAAAGGTATAAAATGAGATTCAATGCCAATATAGAAAAAAGAGAATTTTTAATAATCGTGTCAGTTATTGCTTTAATTGCAGGAGCATATTTCCTCGGCCCTGGCATCACTTCTTTTGTTATAAAGCAGTTCGGCTACTCAGAAGAGCTAAATCTTGTAATTGCTTCATCAGGAGAATACGTCTGGGACATCAAAAATTCAGGAGTGCTGAAAAATGCGAGACTAGACGGCTCGATAACAAATGATGGAAATGCAAGAGTGTATCTTGAAGGGAATAATGGGACAAGATACCTCATTCTAAACAGCTCTGAAATTAATGAAAGCGCAGCTCCTGCTGTGGATTTGTCATTCCCCTCTGAAAACGAAACCCTATTCAACACAACAGAAAAAGCCATAAATTTAAAATTAAGGTATAATGAGAATTCAGACTACGACAAAAACAATGACGGAAAGGAGAGCATTTACGGCATTATAGATCTGAAAGCAGAGCCTTCATTCAATTGGGAAGCTAATGAAGAGAATATTTGCGCAAGGTGGGAAATAGTCAATCAAAATGACCTTACCGCCACCCAGCTATGTCATGGGAACTCAAGCTGCTGCGCCTACGTCAACCTTGTTCCAAAAAGAGCAAACTGGTCAGAACCTTATTTTGCCTCTTTCGGGAATGACAATGCAGGCAACAGCAATATTATAAGCGCTCAAATAATCTACGCAGAATTCAACTCAACAGGAGACGGGCTTTATTCCAGCGCTATCCTAAGCCAATGGAAAAGCCTGAATGTTTCTTTTGACAATTACTATAAAGAATTCTCAAACATATGCAAAGAAACATGCCTGCTTGAAGGGCTGAACAAGACAAGCTACAGGCTGGTTTTTGAGATAGAAGGAAACGCAACATTAAAGATAAGCAAAATCCATTATGACATTGATGCTGAAATAATCAATAATCCGCCTTCATTAATCAGGAACATATCAAACATAACTCTGGATTATAGTTCTGCAGCAGAGATAAGCCTGAAAGACTATTTCGCCGATTCAGAAAATGACGCATTGGAATATTCATATTATGAAAACGAGGGAATGAAAATAGAATTCAAAGGCGACACTGCTGTAATAACTCCCGTAAATGGCTTTGAGGGCATTGTCTTGACTTTCATAAGGGCAAACGACTCGGAAAATCAGGCAATTTCAAACTTGTTCTCAATAAACATAACAAAGCCAAAATCATTGCTCAAAAAATTCATAATACAAAATAAGGATGGTAATGCTGTTTTCTGGATTGATGAGCTTGGAAATGCCAATCTGACAGGCAGCATCTCGGAAAATTCAGCAGTTTTGGAGCCAGATGAAAACTCATTTATAATCAAAGATGAGGATGGCAATAACGTTGCCTACATAGACTCCCAGGGTTCTGTTTTCCTCAAAGGCGAATTAAAGGAGTATTCTGAATTAAAATATGAAGGATACAAATTTGAAATAAGGGATGAAAATGATAACATCATAGCTTTTTTTGACAATAAAGGCAGCTTGGACATTAAAGGAGAGATTCTAAAAAGCTGAATTAAAAATTCTAAAACACAAACCCCAGCAGATAGTCTGATGAAGCCTGGAACACAAGATAAAGCGAAATAGCTGTAATAACAAATATAGGAATATACTTAATTCCAGATCTTATTTCGCCCTTTTTAATAGTGGATATAACCATTGCAGAAAATGTAGAGCCGATAGCAAGCGACACAATTGAAAATATCCTGAAATCAGAACTTGTGATGCCTACCTGCCCGAAAGTCAATGGCAGCCCTGAAGACATTGCCGCATTTGTCACGCTTCCCAAAGTCCCTGCTATTGCCCTTATCACGCCTATAAGCGAGCCGGACAGGGCAAAAAGGAAAGGCGCTGCAACAATCGAGGAAAAGGTTATAAAAATCGCGTAGGTTGTGACATTTGCAGCCATCTCCTTGAACATCAGCTTCTGCTCCTGCAGGTTATTTGCAATCCTGTTAAGCAAATCCCCTATCTCGCCGCCTGAATCAAGCCCTTCGATTAAAAGATTGATTGATCTCTTAAGCACCATTGAATCATATTTTGCCGCGAATTTCTCAAGCGCCTCTTTAAGGTCAACTCCCGACATCGTTTCTTTCGCTACAGTCTCTATCTCCCTTGCAAGCACCCCAAATCTCGGCCTTACAGCATACCACAATGCCTTGTCAACAGTCATGCCTGCTTTTATGTTTGCTGCCGTAAGTTGCAGGTAGTCGGCAAGCACGTCCTCTATGAGAACTTTCCTCTTGAATATCCTTAAGTCAAGCATGAAGTAAAAGAACACCCATAAAAGAAGTATGAGCACGATAAATACGAGGACCCATACTGCTGCCATTGCTGCTGCAATTGTGCCCCATGTTATGCCCCATGTTGTTGAAAAATGGTAGATGAGATAGGCAGACAATCCCAGATTCACCACAATAGCAAAATTGAAGATTATCCTTGTAAGCTTTCCCGGCTCAAGGTCTATTCCCGCCTTCTCCAGATAAAGCTTGAGATTCTGCTTCCTGTGCAAGGCAGCCTGCCTTCTCTGCTCAAGCTTCTGCGCCTGCTTCTTGAAAAAATCTATCTTTGGCGCATTTTTGATAATATCAATCTCAGCTTTATTCTGCTGGCTAGTCGCTGCTGCCTGCTTTTCCTGTTTTTTTCTTAGGACATTTTTCCTTGCTTTGGATATAGCCTCAGAAATTTTTGAAAAGAAAGAAGGAGACTTATTTTTTCGCTTAATGATGTGTTTTATTTTGCGCATTTTAGCTAAAAGTCGATTGCAGGCCTTGAAAATTTTATAAGGGAGATGAAAAAGAGCTGCACCAAGCCTATGCAAACTGCCAATATTATCAAAATAGTGAGGCTGAGCTCAAAATGAAGGAACGAAGACAGAATTACAAGCATTGTAACGCCAAGCGAAGGTATTATGACAGAGACCATCATATAAAACATCGCCAGAGGTGTCAGCTTCTTCCCGTATTGGTTCACCTGTATCGCCTGCTCCTTGGATATCTGCTCAAGCACTGCAGACAGTGATTTTGTGATGTTGGAACCTGTCCTTATTGAGTTTATTATCTGCCACAGGATTCTCCTTAAATCGTCTGAAGGCGAGTATTCCACTGCCTCGTTCAGCGCGTCCTCTATGCTCGTTCCAAGGCTTATCTTGTCAGTTATCTCCCTAAAGTATCTTCCAATGGCTTGGTAGTTTTTCGAAATGTTCACCATAGCATTGAACAGAGGCACTCCTGACTCAAGCTCTATGACAAGGAACCTGCCGGCAAAAACAAGCTCCTTGCTGATCTCCTTTTCTTTTTTCGAGATTTTAACTTCAGGCAGCCTCATCATGTAGGAGAACATCACAAAAAATATTATAGGGGGGAACACGAAAAGCACCCCTTTAAGAAGGTTGAATTTCGCAAGAATAAGGAATAGAGACACTACTAATCCAGTTGTCATGTAAAAAGCAGACAGAAAAGTGCGCTTTATGAATTCTTCAGGAATGTAATTCAGCCCGGCCTGCTTCAGTTTTCCCCTCAAAGAAGGGGCTGCTTTTGCAAGCCTTTGGAAAATGACGCCTGCCATGCCGCTACACCTTCATGACTTTGTTTTTTCTCACAATTCCCATAAGAAGGTCTTTATTAGTGTAATATTCAGCCATCACTCTGCCGACTGTGTCAACTGTGTCTATCTTCTGGCCAACCATCCATTTAAGCACAGCCTCTTTTTCCTTTAGTGATCTGAGCAGTTCGCTGTTGCTAAACCCAGTGAATAGGGTTATTGTCTTGATCAGGGATTTGGATTTGGATATTTTTCTCAGCACGTCTTTCCTGATGTCAAACTGCATGAGCACGTTTGCGCTCGAATCAGGAAGGATCTCGGAAATCTGGAATGTTCTCCTCAGTCCGGTTCTCCTGTTCCTGTACTGTACGACTATCATTGAAATGGCAGGCAGCAGCGTCTTTGGAATGTCTATTGGAGGGTTTGTAAGCCTGTTGATCGTCTCTTCTGTATCATTTGCGTGAACGGTTGCATAAACAGAATGTCCTGTGTGGATGGCCTCAAACAGCACCTCAGCTTCCCTCTTTCTTCGTATCTCTCCAACAATAATCCTGTCAGGCCTCATCCTTAATGAATTGACAAGCAGGTCAAGCATCGAGACCTCGCCTTTTCCTTCTGGATTTGGAAGCCTAGTCACCATAGGAACCCAGTGCAGGAATTTCGGAAGCTGTATTTCTCTTGTATCCTCAATGCTTATGATTCTCTGGTTAGGCGGGAAAAAATTTGACACGACATTAAGCATGGATGTTTTTCCCGATGCAGTGCCTCCTGTGATGAGCATTGACAGCTCGTATTGGGCGCCAAGCCATATAAGCGCTGCTGCGCTCGGAGACAGTGTCTTGCTCGTTATGAAATCTGTGATGGTCAGCGGCTTTGCAGCAAATTTCCTTAATGTAATTGTATTGCCGTGCACAGATATTGGCTCTATTGTTGCATTTACCCTGTCCCCTGACGGAAGGTGCGCGTCCATCAAAGGCTCCAGTATTGAAATCTGCCTTCCGACTCTCCTTCCAATCATTGCAGAATAATGCCTTATTTGATCATCATTTGCGACTTTTATGCTGGTTATGAGCCACCCGTGCTTTCTGTGGTAAACCCATATGGGTTCCTCGGCGCTGTTGATTGCTATTTCTTCAAGGTTTATGTCGTCCAGAAGAATCTCGACATTTCCAAGCCCAAGGCTTTTTTTTATCAGGTATGATTTCAGAAGCTCCACAGTTTTTGCGTCCGCATCAGGAAAATGCTTGCTTATAAGGTTAACAATGGCCTGAACAAACTTATTTTCTATCTGGTTGTTGTCTTTTGCCGCGAGAATGTCTACCATGCCTAAAGACACTACTGAAGTAAGCTCAGCCCTTATCCTGTCAAGCACCATCTCCGTGTTCTTGCTCAGGCTGGAGATTGATACGTCATAGAAAGGCACGAATGAGCCTTCCTTCATGCTTATAGTGATTATAATAGGGATATTGTCAGAAATAAAATTATACTGGTCAATTGCTCCCGCGCTGTTCTTAGCGCTGTTCTTTCGCAAAAATTCCACCTCTTTTAATTATGCAGTGAAGACCTAAGCTTCCTGTATTCTTTCTCAAAATCTCCTTTCTTCTTATCGACATCCTTAAACTTGTTTTCCAGCTCGACCATCTGCTTTGCAGTCATGGCTGAGTTTGAAGTGAGCTGGAATGATTTTGCTTTTTTTATAAGCTCAATTAGCTCTTTTTGGAGGCCGTTCCTGTCATCATTGACTTTTTGGATCAGGCTGACTGCGGCAAGCTTCTTCTTGAAAAGCCCGTTTATCTTGTCAGCCACTATCTTCGCATTCGGCGATTTTTTTCGGCTTTCCCTGATTTTTCTGACAATGCTCTTGTGCATGTCAAAAATCTTTTTCTCGTGCTGCCTGCTCTCGTTCAGCAGGGGCTCTATCATGCTTTTTTCCTTTTTTATGCTCTCCCGGGTCTGCTGCAGCATTTTTTTCAGGCTGTCTATCTTGAATTCAGAAGAATGTATCATGCTGTCCTCTTCCTTGAGCTTCCTGTCAAGGGAATTCATAAGGCGCTTTACAGAATCAAGCTTCTCTGCAAGTATTTTCTCGTATTTTTCTATGGATTTTGCCTGCAGTTTTTCCCTCACCACAATGCCATGCTCTTTCCTGATGTGGGCAAGAGCGCTCTTTAATTTTCTCTCCTCCATGCAGATTTTTCTTGTAAGCGACTTTATTCTCCCCTCAGCTTCCTGCTTTTGGCTGAATATCCTGTTTATTGTTTCCTCTCTCTGCTTTTCATAATCATCAAGTTGCTTCAGGTCATTCTTTACAGTGTCAAGCTCAAACCCGTATTTCTTCTTAAGGCTGTCAAACTCGCCCTGCACTTTCTTGAACTCATCTGCCTGCCGGCCAAGCGAGCCGAGGGTTATCTCGGCTTTTCTGACAAAAATATCCTTTTTTGTCTCAAACTCCTTTGATTTTGCCTCCACTTCCTTCTTTGTGAGCTTCCTCTCAACAAGGAACGGCTTTGTGAACTTGTACTCTATGCTTATGATGCCTTCTTCCTCAAGAAAATCCGCCCACTCCATTATGATTGTGGTGCTCACATTCAGCATTTTCGCGGCATCAGGCGCAGCTATCCTTCCGCTTTCCTTGACTAATTTTACTAATTTGTCTACTCCAGTCTCTATAATTGACGTCGGTACTTCCATCTTCCGAAAAAGCTATTTAGAGTATATAAAAAGTTTTTGGATTTTTGAAATTCAATAGAAAGATTTATATAAGATTTTTACGATAAAATGCTTATGGGTTCAATAATCATTCCCGAGTTCAGAATCAAATACAGCGATGTTTTTTCATTAAGAAATCTCTATATCATGATGCACCAGCTTCTTCTTGAAGAGGGGTGGCGGGGAGTGGATGGCGATGCTGACCATACAGACATTGAAACTTTGTATTCAGAGAATATCTACCAAAAAGGCATACACAGGGGCGGAAAGGAAATGTGGGTATGGTGGCGCGCCAGGAAATACTGGGAAGGCAAATATAGCGGCTATTTTAGGAGCCGTCTTGATATAGACATGCACATAGTTTATTCGCAGGATGTTGAAGCCGTCCATCAGGGCAAGAAGATAAGGGTGCAGAAAGGCGAGATTGAGATTTTCTTCAGGCCCAGGATAGAATCAGATTATGGAGATTTCAAATGGGAAGATCATTGGCTCTTGAAGCACATAAAGCACATTTACGAGCGCAGGCTTATACACGGCGAAATAGAAAAAAGGGAAAAGGAGCTTTGGCGCGATGTCTACAGGATTCACGCCAAAATCAAGGATTATTTGAACCTAAGGAACTTCCTTCCTGTTGCGCCTGCCTTCTTCCCGAAGAAATACGGATGGGAAGAGTAATACAAAAATTATTAAAATACACCATAAAAACTTATTCTATAGGCTGTTCGCCTCCGTAGCATAGTAGCTATTGCGGCTGACTTGTAGCAATGCAGGTTATCAGCAGGTCGGGGATGCAATTTCCCCCGGAGGCTTTAAAAACAAAATCAAATATATAAAAGTTGAAAAATTCGCCCAAAAGCGGATTTTTCAAAGTTTTCGATAAAATGCCGGACATAAAAAAACAATACCAAGAATTGGCGAAGAAGCACAAATTGCCTGATTTCGACAGGCTGAATATGGAGTTTGAGATTGAAAATATAGATGAAACAGGCTTTCTTCTACGCTCAATACTGTCAAAGATAGGAGAAAAAGTAGAGTTTTTCCTCGGAACATTGGGGGAAATGCTCCATCCAGACTCTTCAAATATTTACTCAATACAGGAGTACCGCTTTTTTGACGAAAGCGAGAGGAAAAGGCTGTTTGACATTTACAGGATGCTCATGTCATGGTCAAGGAATTCCATTGAAGTCTCATTGATGTGCGACGAGAAAGAAGAGGCAAAACTGATAAATGCCCTGTTGGATGAATGGAAGACGCTAAAGCCCGAGCTTATCAGATACTTCAGGAAAATGAAGGAGTCGTGGAAAGTCGACACTGAAAGCAAGGAAGATGTAGGATATTTAGGATAAGGGTATAGAGGAATAAAATGAACATTGTGATCTTCGGTCCGCCCGGAATAGGGAAAGGCAGCATTTCTTCACTGGTGAAAGAAAAGTATAAAATTCCGCATATAGCCACAGGCAACATTCTCCGAGAATCTGCTGACAGAAAGATAAAAGAGTATATGGAAAATGGCCTTCTTGTGCCTGACAGCGAGGTTATGAGGATTATTGAGGGCCGCCTGAGGGAAAAAGACTGCAAAAAAGGATTCATACTCGACGGCTTTCCAAGAACCATAGAGCAGGCAAAATTTCTTGACAAGAACAAAATCCGTATAGATACAGTCCTAAATCTGGTTGCAGCCACCGAAACCATTGTTGCAAGACTGAGCGGAAGGTTGATTTGCCCGAAATGCGGCGCCATTTATCACGTAAAAAATATTCCTCCGAAAAAAGAGGGAATCTGCGACAAATGCGGCTCAAAACTGGTGCAAAGGGCTGATGACAAGCCGGATGTGATAAAAAACAGGATACAGGTCTACCAGAAGCAGACAAAAGAGCTAATAGATTTCTACAGAAATAAGGGGCTGCTTGTGGATGTCAATGGTGAAGGAAGCTTAAGCGCTATTTTCAAGGACATTGCTGCAGCCATTGAAAATAAAATCCAATAGGGTTGTTGCAAAGCATCCCTTGCCAAGAAAGAACTTCACTTTGATTTTTTTCATCCCTTCATTCAGCCCGTCTTTGCTCTCTTCAAGAATATCAAAATCTTTCGCTTCAAAAAAGGCATTTCTTAAGATTCCTTCGCTGCTCATTTCAGGCATCTGCCTTATGATGAAATCCCTTGAAGAGATGTTTTCTTCCTCAATGATTTTGTCAAAAATATTCTTCAACGCCTCATTTTTAATTTCTCCAATGTCAAATCCAAAGCCAATTAACGGTATTTTTAATGAATTGAATTTTCTGCCATAATCTTTGCCAATCTTTTTCAAAAATAAAAATAATATCTTATTGAATAAGAAAGACTGGTAGGAATTGATAAACAATGTCCTTGTCTTAAATGGGATTTTCTTTATTGCCCCAACGTAATCGTTGGGTGTTTCAGACAAGCGCTGCCTGACCGCAGGGGGATTAGTTTCAGCTATCAGCTCAGCAGCTGCCTTGAAATTTCCTTTCACTATATTTTTTCCTATGACGTGATTATTTTTGCTGAACCTCTGCTGCCCAAAGTAATTCGGCGCAGTGATTTTTTTACCTGTAAATTTTTTTATTTTTTTAATATCTCCTATGTCAAGATTCCTTATTGTTATAATGAACTCATTGCCTTCGTGAGTTCCCAAAGAAATGGGCTCTTTCCCATTCCCAAGATACTTCAGCTCAATGCCTTTAATGGGGGTATTTTCAAATTCCTTTTTGCCTTTAAATATTGAAATGTGCTGCTCAGTAATTGCGTGCCGGTCCTTATTGCCAGCAAATCCGAAGCTTTTCAAAGGAATTCTGAATTTTCCTGACAATAATTCAAGCGCAGAAACCGTGTTGTAGTCAGTCTTTTTGAGTTTGTAATAGGCATAATTGCCATCACTCATTTTCAGGTTTATTATTTCATCTACAATAAAATCTTCTGGTCTTGCCTTTATTTGATACATATTTGTCAGAATAATAACAATATTTAAAAAATTAGAGGAGTTTTAAAGCCTTGCGCCCCTATGAGACTTTAACATTCTGCAGTGCTTTTAAGCACTTTCCATGCGAAAAGTAGGTTATGGCTATCCACCCAAAAATGTTATCACGAAAACTCCAATAAGCTCAATGAAATTTAGGCATGTTTTAGTCAATAAATCAGAAAAAATGCCCGCTTTCTTTATTCTCTCAAGCCTAATAAACTCATTAATCTGCTCCTTGTTTCTAAATTCCTTCTTCTCTGACCATTGCAATGTGGAAGAATAATATTGCTCGATATAGTTGCTTGTCGGAGGAACATTCCTATCTACCAAAAATAAAGTATAGAGAACTTTGAAAAATTCGTTTTTCAAGCGTATTTTTTCAAAGTTCTCTATAATGTTCCCAATCTTTTTCTATCCTATCTATCAATTTTTGCACAGATTTTGGATAGAACTGATAGATTGTTTTAATAAACTCAAACTTCTTTTTCGCTTTGCTAAGCGTATAATCCTTATGCTCAGGAACATGGTCTTTCCGTCTTCTTGCTTTTTTGCGCTTTAGCTTTAGCTCAAGCAGTTTCTTCTGAAGCTCTATATCTTTTTCTTCTTTTGAGACTGAGTCTTTGATATTGGAGAGGATTTTTAATCCTCTTGTAATGAAAGCAAGCAATTCCTTTCTTGGATAAAATATATCAAGAATTTCCTGCTTCTTTAGCTCGTCTGCAAGATGCAGCTTCTTATGGCCGACTCCATAACCACATTCTTCCTCGAATGCCTTTTTTATATTATTGAACAAATGGACTATATCAAGCTGATAATTCATTTTTAAGTCGTTAGTTATTATATCTGGATATAATACATCTCCATCTAATCTTCAAATCCCGTAGCGTAAGTCGCTGATATCTCTTGCCACCTGCACTAACTTCCTGCTCGTCATAGGTATAATAACCAGAGTAGTTTTCTATTGGGATTTTTGGCTCTTGCAAGACCGAAGTTCTGCTCTTGTACCACCTGCTTATGCTCATATGGCTATATTTTTTGCCTATGGCAGATTCAATAACTTCCGTTGTCTTGACCAAAGAGGTTTTGTTTGATTTTATCTCAACAGCGAGAGTTCTTATCTGCTCTTTGATTTGTTCGAGAAAAGAATAGATTTCCTCGGCATCAACAGACCATCTAATGCCTCAGTTGCGGCATTCAAACTGGCCGACTTTCAAGCCCATACTTATTTTACTCATTATGAACGATTTGCTTTCATGAAAGCCGTTCCATTTTACGTTGTCGACCTGCAATTAGGGTTTACACAAACCCTGCTTTTTTGCCGAATAATCCCCTCTTTGTCCAGAAAAAGTTCTTTTCTGTGATCTTTGGGGCTGTCTAAAAAGTTTTAAATTTCCAGAATTATTTTTAAAAAATACTGCAATCAGTTCGGCATTTGCATTTTTTGATTAAGGAAAATCTGAATTTTCCTTAAATTGTGTGATATA